>Ga0183095_10149_pt2 | contig 198428 bp, 204 predicted proteins | sample BioMet4_FD_130346 | JGI IMG/M metagenome (GOLD analysis project Ga0183095, IMG submission 130346) | Microbial communities from bioreactor (seeded with sewage sludge) at LBNL, California, USA - Biofuel metagenome 4 (v2) (version 3) | ecosystem: Engineered > Bioreactor > Anaerobic > Unclassified ...
CTCCTTGGGCACGTCCCGTCCGATGTCGATGACCTTGAACCCGTTGGCCCGCAGGATCGCGGCGCAGATGTTCTTGCCGATGTCATGCAGGTCTCCCGCCGCCACAAATGAGGCGATGACGCCCTTCTGGGGCACGTCGCCCTGCTTCGTCTTGCAGATGGCGATGCCCGCCTGCATGGCGTCGTTGGACATCAGGATCTCCGGGACGAACGCCTTGCCCAGGTCGTACATCTCGCACTGCACCTGGATGCCGGGCATCAGCGCATTGGTCACCACGTCCACCGGGTCCTTGCCGGCATCCAGAAGCGCATGGATGGCCGGCTCGACGACGGCCCGCTTGCCGTCCAGCACGCCCTGCGAGACCTTGGCGTAGGCCGAGTCCTTGGAGAAGTAGGTCTTCTTGAGCTTCTCCGCCGTCATCTTCTCCCGGGAGTCGTCCGCCTTGAGCCCGAGCTCGACGGCCGCCCCTTCCTGCACGAGCTGGTTGAAGCGGACCGGGTCCTTCAGCTTGTACTCGTACATCTGCTGCATCATCACATCCATATGCATCGGCATCAGAAACCACCTCCCGCATTATCCGCGGTCTGGCCCAGGGCCCGGAGGCTCTTGGACTTCGCCGCACCGAGGGCGCGGATGCAGTCCTCCACCTCGCAGCAGTCCGGGATCGGCGTGTTGCGGCAGGCGGCGACGTAGGCCTTCAGGTTGGCCAGCGGCGTGCCGTTCGAGACGTCGCAGGCCGTGCCCACGACATCGACCCCTTCCCGGATGCACTGGGCGGTCCGGGCGTAGACCTGCTCCGCGGTGCCACGGGGCATCAGGTCGATGACGTCGAGGCTGCCGAGACAGCGCATCTCATTGCCCAGCTCCTTGCGCACCAGCCAGGCCGGCGGCGCGTCGAAGGAGAAGCAGTCCATGTGGCTCTTACGGATGTACGGCAGGAGTTTCTCGGTGTGCCCGCACATATGCAGGATCTTCGGCGCCGAGACGGCACGGGCGAATTTCTGGTGGTACGGAAGCACGAATTCCTTGTAGGTTTCCGGCGAGATCAGGTCGCCCGAGGCGGACGGATCGGCCGGGAACAGGATGTGTGCCCCGGCGGCTACCTGCTGGCGACCGTACTCGATGCAGAAGTCGGTAGCCGCGGAGATGGCCGTATGCGCCTTCTCCGGGTCAGTAACCGTCATCATCACGAGCTTCTCGACACCCATTATATGACCGGCTACGGTGAACGGCGCAGTGATAACCGGGATGATCGGCAGGTCGCCGCAGTAGCGCTCCCGGAGCAGCTTGATGGCCTCAAGAACAACGGCTGGGCGGCCTTTAGTATAGAACTTGTCATCCCAGGCGATGTCCTTGGGGTCCTTGTAGGCGGGGCCGGTCACTGGCGGGCGGTCCGGCTTATTCCAGTCGAGTTTACAGCCCAGCACCTCCGCTTCCAGCGAGATGTCGAACTGCGGCCGAGCCGCCTCTATGCCGCACACTTCGAAAGGCGCGGCAGCGAGGTCGGCCATCATCTTCGCATCCAGATGGGCCTTGGGCCAGCTGGCGCCGGCGAATTTCATCATGTCAGCCGTGGTCTGCGCCAGGGGATTTGCCGGCGGGATGTAGTCGACCCGGCCGCCCAGAATCGCGGCGAGGGCGCGCCTGGTCGGCGTCATGTCCGATGTCAGTGTCAAATGTCTCATTCCTCCTTCGCGATCGGAAGACGGGATAGACCGCTGACGGCCGCCCGTCTGTGATCGGATTTATTATGGGCTCAGGCACCTTCAAGAAAACTACGAACCTGTGCGTTCGACATGATGGATGGAAATGCCAGCAGATTTCATGTAAACGATTAAAGTAGGAAAAAGAATAAAAAAAAGAATATATCCGAAACGCCACCCTAACTATGTGCTTAAAGAGAGCGAAACGACTGAACTGAAATCGGAAGCGACCAAAGAGCTAGTAAAGACAGTCGTTGCTTTCGCGAACACCCGCGGCGGCTCCATCTATGTAGGCATCCGTGACGACGTTCAGGTCGTAGGTGTATCCGATGCCGATAAAGCCGCTGCCCGTTTCTCCCAGCTCATTGGCGACACCGTGAGACTGGAGGTCACCAAACTGTGCCGCATCCAGTCAGTCAAGATGCAGGACCTCGACGTCATCAGAATCGATGTCAACGAGAGCGCAGCCAAACCGTATTATCTCCGCGAGAGGGACTCCGGACCGAGGGCATCTATCTGCGCTCCGGGCCGACCTCCCGGCTGGCCACCGAAGCGGACGTGCTCCGCATGGTCCGTAATTCGAATCTGATGGCCTTCGAGACCCTGCCCGCAATGCTTCAGGATCTCACCTTTGAAGCCACCGAGAAGACTTTCCAGTCATCGAAAATCGAATTCGGTCCAGCCCAGCAGCGGTCGCTCGGCCTGATCGGCGAGCACGGCTACACCAATCTGGCCTGCCTGCTCTCCGACCAATGTGCCCAGGACATCAAACTCGCCGCCTTCGGCGATGACACCAAGACGGAGTTCCGTGACCGGCTGGAGGTGAGCGGATCGGTATTGACGCAGACCGAACAGGCATGTGAATTCATCATGCGCTACAATCCGCTGCAGACCCGCATAAGCAGCCTGCGGCGAATTGACTGGCGGGCCTATCCGGAAGAGGCGGTGCGGGAAGCGCTCATCAATGCCGTCGTCCACTGCGACTATGCGATCGCCGAAAGCACCTTGATCTGCATCTTCGCCGATCGGATCGAGATCACCTCCCTCGGCGGCCTGAACCGCGACCTCGGTCTCGACGATCTGAAGCTGAGCATCTCCTCGCTCCGCAACCTGCGGCTGGTAGCCGTCTTCTACCGTTTGGAGCTGATCGAATCCTACGGGACCGGCATCCCCTGCATCATGGGCTGCTACCGCGACATACCGCAAACGGCACGGTCGAGAGACCAGCACCAATGCCTTCAAGATCATCCTGCCTCGGCAGTCGAAGACCGATGATCCGAACAGTGGTGACGAGAAGGTCATCCTGAACCTATTGGTCGAGAAGACCACGATCGGCCGTGCGGATGTGGAAAACACGCTCGGCATCTCGCGTGCCAAGGCGAACGTTCTGCTGAGTATGATGCTAAAGCAGAATCTGGTCGTGCGCCGCAGCGCCGACTGCAGCACCTGCTATCGGCGCCGTGAAAAGTGATTATCTTCTTTTTTTTCTTTAATCACTTTAGAAGAAAGAAGAAAGACCGACCAATCCGCCGTTTTATCTAGCGACGGCCCCATTCCCAACGGCATGCAGAACGCTCCGCACATCCTCGCCGTCGTCGGCTCCCTCCGGGAGCAGTCGCTGAACCGCCAGCTGGCCGTCCTAGCCGGGCAGGCACTAGGAAATCGCGCCGTGTTCGAGGTCCTCGACTACCGCGACGTACCGCTCTTCAACCAGGATGAGGAGTTCCCGGCCCCGGCCGCCGTGGCGCGCGTGCGCCGCCAGGTACTGGAGACCGACGCTCTCTGGTTCTTCTCGCCCGAGTACAACCACTTCTTCCCGGGCGTGCTGAAGAATCTGGTCGACTGGCTGTCCCGTCCGCCAGCGCCCGATGAGCCGCCGGTGCTGGCTGGCAAGCCGGCCGCGCTCAGCGGCATCTCGCCCGGCCAAGGTGCCGCGCTGCAGGCGCAGGACCACCTTGTGACCCTGCTCTCGTTCCTCGACATGCGGCTCATGAACGTCCCGCGGCTGGCGATCCCGCGCGCCGCGGATCAGATGACGGACGGGAAGCTGATCCTGCAGGACAGCGCGCCGCATCTGCAGCGGCAGGCGGACGCCTTCCTCGCGTTCATCGCGCGGGAGCAGCGCTCGTAAGCCGCTCACTCCGGCCAGAGGCCCTTCGAGAAGTAGCGGTCGCCGCGGTCCGGGAAGATCGTGACGATGGCCTTGCCCTCGACCCGCTGCGCCAGCTGCAGAGAGGCCCAGAGCGCCGCGCCCGACGAGGTGCCGGCAATGACGCCCTCCCGCCGCGCCAGCAGCCGGACGGTCGCCAGCGCGTCGGTGTCCTTCACCTTGATGACGTCGTCGACCAACGACATGTCCATGGTGTCGGCGACAAAGTCGTTCCCGATGCCTTCGATGTCGTAGTCGCCGTGCTGCCCGCCGCCGATGGTAGAGCCCACCGGGTCGGCCAGCACCCCTTTGATGTGCGGGTTACGCTCCTTCAGGTACCGCACGATGCCGGAGTACGTCCCGCCCGAGCCGGCGCCCGCCACGAAGTAGTCGACCTGCCCGTCGAGATCGCGGTAGATCTCCGACCCGGTGGTCTCGTAGTGCGCCCGCGGGTTCGCCGGGTTGCGGAACTGGCGGAGGCTGACCGCGTCCGGGATCTCTTTCAGCAGCGCCTCGGCCTTCCGCTCGGCGCCCAGCATGCCCTCCTCGCGCGGCGTGCTGACGATCTCCGCGCCCAGCGCGCGCATGAGCGCGAGCTTCTCGTGGGAGAACTTGGTGGGCACGACGAACTCCAGCCGGTAACCGCGGTTGAGCGCGGCCATCGCGATGCCCAGGCCGGTGTTACCGGCGGTGGCCTCGACGATGGTCGCGCCGGGGCGCAGAAGGCCCCGCGCCTCGGCGTCAGCGATCATATACATGCCGACGCGGTCCTTCACCGAGCCGCCGGGGTTCATCAGCTCCATCTTCGCGAAGAGCCGGTTGCCGTTAGCCACGTTCATGTGGCCGATGTGCAGCAGCGGCGTGTTGAAGATCGCATCCTGGATACTGTCCAGATACTTCATGCCGAATTGCCTCCGCGGGCGGCGGTGAAGGCCCCGTCGAGGTCCTCGATCAGGTCGTCGGCGTCCTCGAGGCCGACCGACAACCGGAGAAGGCCGTCGGTGATCCCGAGCTGCTGGCGCAGCGCCGCCGGAATCGCGGCGTGCGTCATCGAGGCCGGATGGCAGATCAGCGACTCGACCCCGCCGAGGCTCTCCGCCAGCACGATAAGGCAGGTGGCAGCGACGAACCGCCGGTAGTCGTAGCCGGCCACCAGCTCGAACGAGATCATCCCGCCGCCGCTACGGGCCTGCCGGCGGTTGACGGCATAGCCGGGGTCGGCCGGCAGGCCGGGGTAGTGCACGGCGGCGACCGCTGGGTGCTGCGCCAGATACTCGGCGATCCGCTGCGCGTTGGCGGTATGGCGGTCCATCCGCACGCCGAGGGTCTTGATGCCCCGCTGGAGCAGGAACGAGTCGAAGGGACCGAGGACCCCACCGGTAGCGTTCTGGATGAACGCCAGCCGCGCGGCGACCGCCGGGTCCTTCGCCACCGCCAGGCCGGCCACTAGGTCGCTGTGGCCGCCCAGGTACTTGGTCGCGCTGTGCACCACGAGGTCCGCGCCGAGGTCCAGCGGGCGCTGGAGGTACGGCGTCATGAACGTGTTGTCGACAATGACCTGCGCCCCGCGGGCGTGGGCGGCGTCGGCTACGGCGCGGATGTCGGTGACATCCAGCAGCGGATTGACGGGGCTCTCGAGAAGCACCGCCTTCACGTCGGGCGTCAGCTTCGCCGCGAACGCGGCGGGGTCCGCCCCGTCCGCGATGGCGTAGCCGATGCCGAAGCGTGCGAAGACCTGGTCCAGCACCCGGAACGTCCCGCCGTAGACGTTGTGCGAGAGCAGGATGCGGTCGCCCGCCCGGAAGAGCGAGAGCACCGCCGTGAGGGCGGCCATGCCCGAGCCGAAGGCGAAGCCGGCGGCTCCGTGCTCCAGCCGGGCGATCTCCTGCTCTACCGCCGCCCGGGTCGGATTGCCGGTCCGGGAGTACTCCCAGCCCAGGTTCCGGCCCAGCTCCGGCTGGCGGAAGGTGGATGTCTGGTAGATCGGGACGGTGACCGCGCCGGTGAGCGGGTCGCCGTCGGGGCCGCCGTGGATGAGCTCTGTGTCGATCCTCATCGTCATCAGCTCGGCGACGGCTTCAGAGCTTCGCGAAGGCCTGGTCGAGGTCCGCGAGGAGATCGTCGATGTTCTCGATGCCTATCGACAGCCGGACGGTCGTCGGGTAAATATGCTGTGCCTGCAGCTCGACCGGGCTGAGCTCGGAGTGGGTGGTGGAGGCCGGGTGGATGACCAGCGACTTCACGTCCGCAACGTTGGCCAGCAGCGAGAAGAACTGCAGCGACTCGGTGAACTTCCGCGCCTGCGCCTCGGTGCCCTTGAGCTCGAAAGTGAAGATAGAGCCGGCGCCCTGCGGGAAGTACTTCTCGTAGATCGCGTGGCTCGGGTGGTCCGGGAGGGATGGGTGACTGACGCTGGCAACCTTCGGATGGTGACTGAGGTAGTCGACGACTTTCAGCGCGTTCTGCACGTGGCGCTCCACGCGCAGCGAGAGTGTCTCCAGCCCCTGAAGGAGCACGAAAGCAGTGACCGGCGAGATGGTGGCACCGGTGTCACGGAGCAGGATCGCCCGGACCCAGGTGACGTACGCCGCGGGGCCAAGCGCGTCCGCAAAGACCAGGCCGTGGTAGCTGACGTCGGGCGTGGTGAGCTGAGGATACTTGCCACTGGCCTTCCAGTCAAAATGCCCGCTCTCGATGATCACGCCACCGAGGACGGTGCCGTGACCGCCTATGAACTTGGTCGCGGACTCAACGACTACGTCGGCCCCGTGCTCCAACGGCCGGAAGAGGTACGGGGTGGCGAAGGTGTTGTCCACCACGAGGGCGATGCCGTGCTTGTGGGCGACGGCGGCGATGGCGTCAACATCGGTGATACTGGCGTTCGGGTTGCCGAAGGTCTCGACGATAATCGCACGGGTATTCGCCTTGATCGCCTTATCGATGTTCTGTGGATCCTGCGGATCGACGAAGGTTGTCTCGATGCCGTAGTTATGCACGAAGGTATGCTTTAGCAGGTTGTAGGTGCCGCCGTAAAGGTTGTCTGCGGCGACTATATGGTCGCCGGAACGGGCGAGCGCCGTAAGCGCATAGGTAATGGCCGCTGCGCCGGAGGCGACGGCGATGGCCGCAGAGCCGCCCTCAAGCGCGGCAATGCGCTGCTCGAAGATGCCCTGGGTCGTGTTCGTGAGACGGCCGTAGATGTTGCCGCTCTCCTTGAGGCCGAAGCGATTGGCCGCCTGCTGACTGTCCTTGAAGACGTACGAGGTGGTCAGGTAGATCGGGACAGCACGGGCGTCTGTCGCCGGATCGGCATGCTCCTGCCCGACGTGGACCTGCAGGGTCTCGAAACGGTAGCCGGCAGCGTTGTTAGGACCGGCTGGCACATCGTTCTTGCCGATAGGCCTCCCGATCTCGGCGACGGCATCCTCTTTGACATACTTTTCCTTGTTAAATGACGACATTGTGTTTTTCTCCTGTAGCACGCTTCTGTGCCGCTTATTATTTAGGAGTCCCTACAAGTACTTATTATCTATTGTTAATTTAAGGCATAAAAGAATATTTAATCATACAATAATCAGAAGAGAATAAAATAAAAATTACTGGCATATCGCTGGTCGGTAGTTGACCGTCAAAAACTGAAGTCGCAGACGACCGTCTTGGAGTCATCGGCGAACTCATGGTGAGTCGGTCCGACCGTTGTCCTCTTGAACTTCTTCATAGACCTTCTGACCTTGAGGCAGTTGATGAAGAAGAGCACATGACTTATCAGGGTCTTGCTGCTGTCATTGAGATCCTGGAGAACCGCCTTGTTCAGGTATACTCCATCGTCAAAGAGACATTGGACCATTTAATGTCGCGCAGATTTCTGTTTCGGAAGAAGACTCTCGGCTAAAATGACAACAACGTCCATTTCAGAAGAATACTTTCTTCATGATGAAGAAGAATTTTCTTTCAAAATGCAGATTCTACCGTCTCACATTTCTAGCGGCAGATTTGCAAGGGCGGCTTCCATGATCTTCCCAGCATCGTTCCCGACGATGTCGAGGCCCTCGGCGCTGATGCACGGCTTGACCTGTAATCCGAATGTTTCCGTCACGGCCTTCAGATTCTCATAGCCGAAATTGTATCCGGCCAGGTGTCTGCCGGCAGTTGTGACATAATAGAGATTCTTGGCGCCGCAGAGACCGGTCGGAACGCCCCTTTCATCGTAACGGAAGGTCAGGTTCAGTACGCTGACCTGCTCCAGCCAGAGCTTGAGCCATGAAGAGTACGACTGCTCCCAGTAAGGTGAGGCGACCACGACGGTGTCTGCCGCCAGCAGCTGCTTTGCATACCTGAACGACTGGTCGGAGAAGTCCCTGGACGCACTGCAGGCGGCCCGAACACATATGTCGCGGCCGGTTAGCGGCTGCATTGCCTGTCCGTCGAGTATGAGCTCCTCGACGCGGCAGTCCGCGTACCGCCGTTTGAGCTGGGTATAAGTGCGCGGGCGAGCCGGTCAGTACAGGAGGTGGCGCGGCTAACGCAGGCGTTGACGAACAGAATGGTCTTCATTGGAAGCACAATGAATGAACTGCGTTTAACGGTTATCTTCGCAGCCAGCCACTGGCGGTGCTTTTCCCGGTGCTGTGCTGATTCGATCGGCCGTCATTCGCTGTCGCAACGGACGATCTTCCGGTTCCGGTTGAAACAGCAGACCGGACCCTTCCAGAAAGCTAGGAAGTCGGCCCGATGGATCTCCGCCGTGGCAAGAACGAGTTGCTGCGCCGGCACAGCCTGAAACCGTTGCAGAAGCGTCCGGTCGGCGGGTGTCGGGACATCTATGTAGACCAGAGTTGCACCTTCGAGAGCACCGGGATCCGCTTTCTCTGTCCAGGCGGAATCTGTGAATAGACGCATCCCCCGCACATAGCGGGTTATCCAGGCCACCTCTGGGTCGACCCCGTCACTCCCGCCCACCGCCAGCCGACGCAGCACGGGCTCGATGCCACAGCGCACTGCGGACTGCCGCTCGAGGCCGGGCAGGAAGCACCGGCCCCAGAGGAGACTTTCACCTTTGCGCTCGAACATCAGCTGACGGTCGATTGTCAGCCGTTCGGCTGCCAACCGCTCCGGTGCCGCTTTGGTATACTCGTAGACCAGCTCTGCCGTTCCATGCTGGAATACATAGCGGAAACTGGCGGCACGCTGCGGTGAATTCTGGTAAAAATAATTATCCGACGTAAAGGCCTGTTCCGCCATCCGGTCAGACTGCGCTCCGATCTCGGCAGAAATGCCAGCACCGCCCTGAACGACGTGCCGGATATCCATCAGGCCCAGTCCCAGGCAGGTCTTGCCGCTACCCGGCGGACCTAAAAGCAATAGCCGGGAAGCCTCCTCCGCCGACATCCGCACCCGTGCCGCAGCATAACGACCGGACGCAGGGAACCTAAGACTCACCTCATTGCAGAAACAGCGATACCCGGAGACGGCGAACTCCCTGAGCATGGAATGCTGCGTTGTCTCTTATTGTCACTATATTATCTCGCGCTTGTATTACCATAGATAACATAATTTTGTTATATGCTGGCCATAAACGTACAGCGTGATGCCATTGTCCCGACTCAGACCTCAGGCTTGCATATGTCAGCAGTCAACATCCCGTCGTTTAAATGCCTTCGGCCATCCCGCTTCTGTAGTATGACCGGGGATGACGGTCTGTACCGGACGACTTCAGATGGATCCTGAGGCCGGCGTCCGATAGACGCTTCATCCCCTCGACACTCTGCAGCCGCTTGGAAAAAACGAAATTCCTCTTCGTGAAAAACTTCCATCGCCAGATGCTTAGCGCTACGACAGCGCCTGCACTTTCTGAAACCGGATGGAAAAGCCCTCCCTAACCTGAAAGAGTTATACCACTCGCTCACCGCGGCGAACCTTCCCATCCTGCTGCGTGAAATAACAGTACTCCGGCCAGGAGTCGTCCTGCTCAATCTCCGAGTGCGGCGTAGCGACGATGACCTGCGTCTCTAGCGTACCCAGCAGCTTCATCGCGGTCTGCAGGTGCGTCTGCTCCGGGCCGCCGCCGAAACCGTCGATGTAGATCAGTGAGGACCAGTCGTAGGTATCCACAGGTATCCGGCGCAGGAGGTCCACCGGAAGATAGACCATCCGTGAGGCAAAGCCCATGATCTCCTCCAGCTCCGGCGTCACGCCCGGCAGCCAGGTTGGACGGCTCTCCGGCGGAATCAGCGGAACGTTGTCGCCGTCGAAGGTGAGCACCTCGTCGGCAGCGTAGCCATGAGCGCCCCGGCGGTACTCGTATACCATGACCCGCCGGCCTTTTACAAACTCGTAGCGGAAGTGCGCATCCCAGTCGTCCTTCCCGCCGGCGATCCGCATGCCGGTCACGCCCGAGGGGCGGCCGGTGAGAGCCTCGCCGATGTCCAGCAGGGCCCGGGCGAGGGTGGTCTTCCCGCTGCCGCTGGGACCGTAGAGGACGGCCTTAGTCACGACGCCGTTGGCGATATGCTTGCGGCTGGTGCCGGGGTAAGTAAGATCGAGCGCAAGCGAAACGGACTGCGGTCCGAAACCGGTGACGGAGAAGCTCTTCAACTGCATGATAATCTGGACATGAAATGTGTTTTAGTGAGTATAAATATACTGCCTAAGCACGGCCGAATACTGCTGAATGCCCGATATAACATGATTCCCAATAGGCCTTGTAAATTATCTGTAATCCGATACTGGGTATGCTGATAAACAGCCTATGAAAAAGCATCAAAATAAGCATAACATGTTTCTTCCATCCATGCTTCCTACAAATATGCGGCATAACGTCTGCTAATAGATTCTTACTCAGCTTTGTCGAGCACGATATGCTTGGCGAAGCCTCCCCGGTGGGCATGCTTCCGCTCATAGGCATCCATGAGATCCTGCCGGGTGAAGCCTTCCTCGTCAACAAGAGCATAGACAACCTCAAGGATGTCCGCGAGCTCGTCGATCTCCTCGGTCTCGAAGAACTCCCGCGACTCCTCTCTCAACTTCTCCTGAAGAAGCGGGATAATTTCCCCATCCTCCGCCGTGTGCCAGGCGGCCTGACGGCCGTCCGCCGCGATGATCTCCGGGATCCTGTCTCTGACCAGCTTGCTTACCATCAACAAATCACTTCAAATTATGCTTAATGACAATTTGATTTGAAATTATCACAATCAACTGTTTTGAAAACAAGTATTTCAGTCGTTCATCGAATCGAGATTGTTTTGACTTAAATCTTCGAGCATTTGCGCACTTACAACATTTATACGTTTCAATTCAAAGACGTACGCTTCCCTTTCAGCTGGAGTTAGAGTCCGCAATGTTCTTTTGATCGATGGATCGGAGATCAATTTTCTGAAGTTAGATAACTGATTTTTGATATCCTTTCCACAATCAACATTTTTACAACACTCATCGAGAGAAACTCCTCTGATGTAATCTTCGATTAATTGGTCGCCTTTTGATGATGGCAATTTGGCAATTACTTCCAATTTGTCTCTGACGTCTTTGATCGCATTTGTCAACTGTCCACTAACAACGGAGTTTACAAAAACATCATCCAATTTTGGCTGCACCAATCTCTTCTTTTTAATTGCCTTTGATCTTAGATATTCCATATAGTAATTCCAATGATCTTCTCTCAGATCGCCATGCTTAACCATGAAATCATAAGTACAATAATACTGTCTAACCGTAGCAGGAGGTGCGGAAAGCTCTCTGGCTATTACCTCTGAGGTAGATCCTGTTGCCTCTATGCGACGATAAAGATAACCGGCCGTTTCGAATGGCTTCCATGAATTTTGTCCGTTCATGTGATGCTGCCCGAGTAACGCAAACACTGCCTTGCAGGAAATGTCCGATGGAAGCACATTGCACCTCACCTTATCCCATTTTACAATGTCCTTTTTCGCTAGCATTCTGTAGGCGGCCAATCTGCGATTCCCTTCGACAACTATGAAAGACCCGTCAATGACTTTCAACGGTTCAACTAAACCACCAACCGATTCAATAGCATTTTTAAGTTCACGTACAGAATCGGATTTACACATTACATCTTCGATCTGCGCCTGTGTTGGATCTTCTTCTGCCCTGTTAAAATAAGAGTAGAACCTCGGATTATCTATGTAAAACTTTAATTCGTCTTGTGGTAGCTCCTCTTCGTGCATTTCATATACTTCACCTGCCAATATTAGTGTGCTCGTATTCATTATTCTTCACTCAATATTGTTTTGATATCTCTGAAAGGCTATAATCCACTTTCGTGCATCGACCTTCGAAGAAATATTACCTTGCGCTTTTTATCGATTTTGCAAAAAAAAGCCTTGATTTCAATCGATTTGTTAATTCCATTGAGTGAATATTTGATTTTGCAATTAAAATACAATAACTTCTGATTTGACATAGATGCGTTGAATTCTATTTTAGCCTTAGACAATCATCTGAACCTCAGATCACGATCGTAAAGAACAGTTTAATTTACAACCGTAAGCGGTAAGCGTTAGGCTCTCTTTGTAAAAAGTCGATGTTACCGCCACGATGCGAACAGGCCAGTCGCTAGTGGATAAGTTAACGATTTTACATCGTGTCACTTCTCAGTCTGTTTCCAAATGTCAACGATATGATTTCGGATGAAACATTTCCGCTAACTTTCTCGGAAACAGACGCAGTTTCTAAAATTTTCTAAGAATAAGTTCAATATTGGAAATGATGGCATACATTAGTTAAACTATATTGAACCAACCGTCATCGTGCCTCCAGCCATTATCTTAAACAACCACTTAACAGATATTTGAAATCCTTTCACAAAGAACCGAATCTCCGGATTCAACCAAAATATCCAGCAGTGCAAATATCGAAGTCTTGCGCCGACCGATTGTTGACTTGCTTTGGATGATGTCGGCTAAAACATCCGTCAACGACACCTGCTTGTCGCGTGATATCTGAATAAGATGTTGAATAAACGGAATTCTCAGTATAAGCCGGTAGATCAACTTATTCTTTTCATCCGTGCTAAGCGAAAGCATCTTCTTTCCCATCGGCGCAATTGATACTATTTTTGTGTTACTTGCTTGGAATTTTGTACCTATATATGTTAACCCCATGAGTGTAGCAAGTTTTGCGTGATTTTCACCGTATTTCTTTTTAGCAACTTCTGTTTTTGCTATGCCAGTATCGATCACTGAACCTAACTCAGTATATGTGGCGCATTCTCTCTCGTTTATGCATTTTAACATTGGGCCAACAGCCTCATCAAATGAACTGAACTGAGGAACAGTGGATATATCGTATTCTGGTTTTAATTCATCAATCATTCTAACGATATCTGTAAGCGGAGTTGCCAACAATTGTTTTGTAAGGATGTCAATCGCATCGTCCGGATCCGACATACATTCAACATGTAACTCTTTTGAAAAACAAATGGGGTCTAAAACACCCTGCATAAATGCAGTTACGGATTGTTTTGAATTTGCAGTTCCATCAACTATCTCGTCCCATGTCACTTTGGTTTCTTTACATATTGCACACGGACACGTATCCTTTCTGCCATAAGACGGAATTGACTTGTATACGTTTTCTTTTTCATACTTAAGATCAAAATACTTCGACGCCATGTCCGGATACTTCCCTTCGAAATTTATTAATGTACGATATGACGAACATTTTGTTTCTGAATCTTTGTGATACTTTTGATTGGCAACACAGAATTCTCTGAATGACATCTTTTTGAAAAACCGCGGTTGATTGCACCATCTTGCAACCTGAACATAAAGCTCGCAAAATTGACTCTGCTTGTAAAATTGATAACGCATTATGTACGGCAAACAACCGAACGTCATGAGCAGATGAATACGCTCAAACATCCCTTCGATGTCATTTAACTCCAAAGGCGTAATATCTGTTTTTTTATCCCATTTATCTTGAGCATCGAATGCACACAGCACGTAAAGTTTGGTGGTTTTTTTAACGTATTTCCGCCATAATGTTAATTTTTCCTGAACAATCTCCCGATCTTCAGGATGATCGAATGCAAAAATGAAGTCCCCATGATATTTACAGTTGGCAAGTTTATACGCGTGCTTGTCAGTCAATAACCGAATGTCAAGACCCTGACGAAACTGAAATGGTTTATTTGTAGCAATAAGGTCATCAAAAATCGTTTCCCAATCATTAAAACAAGCAAAAACATTGTCGTCCCATAGATAAATCATCGGACGAGAAGAATCCAAAAATTCATTGACGGGTGAATGCTTAACTGCTTTGTCGTATTTTCTATTGACGCAGAACGAGCACTTACGGAAACAGCCTCTGGTAGTAAAACCGATCGAATAATTCAGATAGTCGTCAAAGTAATTCCGATCCCGACCGCTGGCTACCATAAATTCGACGTACTCATCATACAAAGAATAATCTGGCATCATATGCTCAATCTCATAATCCAGATTTCTCCCACCATCTGTTTCAAAGAAGCCGGTGCCTCCGATCATAATCACTGGGGCGTCACATTTTTCATTTTCCAGCGAAATTATCCCATCTTTTATAGATGTATTCAATAAAGCCAACCCGTTAACATCAGACGGCAACATGCGTTGTAACTGACTTGGCAATCTTGTAAAATTGAAAACCTTTGAAATGATTAGCGCATCGAATTGGTCAAGGTGTTTTAAATCCTCATTCCTGAATAACAATCTGACGTTATGACCCCTTGACTTACAATATGCACTCATTTTTAATTGCGCCAGATTAGGGTGACGGGTGCCATTGTCGAGAAGATCTGCATCGATCATACCGATGTTTAATATTTTATTCTCGATCAACTGCTTATATGCCATTTTTAAACCAAAACAAGTACCGCAGATTCTGCATAAAAACCCTATGATCTCACAGATGTTAGTTATTCGAAATGGTTAAGAGACAAATCAATTTAAAAGATATTTTATTCGTTGGAGTCGCTGCTATCAATATCTGCATTGATGATATCTGTGCGGCCGTCCTCCTTGACGTACGTCGCCGCAAACCAGCACTCATAACCGCAGTTCTACTCCTTGACGTAGACCCCGTCCGTTCATTCACAATGTCATCAAGAATGATCTGTTGATATAGCAGGTCAAAGACATCTCAGATCCTTACAGTGACCATATCGACCACGAAAAGATTTTGACCGTCATACGTTTCGTACAGAATTATTCGTAAATTAAACACCGGGTTAAAATACGCCCCCCAACCCAGATTACTGGAACTGTCCACATCAGTTCATGCTCGACGGCAAGGGCGATTGCGAGATCATGCCTTCATATTCACAGCAATGCCAAGACTATGAGCTACGACACAGCAATAATGGATGGTGATACACAACAATGACGTACGGGGCGGTGGCCAATCTTTCCGTTAATCTGTTTCCCGCGTCTGTCAGACAACCAAGCAATCATCAATTTACTAATGACCAGAAACAATCACCAAAATTATTATTTCGTAGTTATCTTAGATGACAATATGGACATTATCTCTCACGACCGATCGGCACTGAAAAATTACAGCAATAGGACATTTAACGAGATCAACTAAATTAAAGACAACGTAAACCACGTCGTTTCGCTCATCGACGATACCTGAACCTGATGGATATTTAATAACCGACAAAGCCTATCCAGCAACATGGACTTCGTCGGCCTCGTCCTCGGCAACTTCTACCTCGTCATCGAGTTCGTCAACCTCATTCTGATCCTGACAATAGCCTTCGCCGAAAGGAGGAGCAACCCGCAGACGGTCCTGCTGTGGATCCTCGCCCTCGCAGTCATACCACTGCTCGGCTTCGTGCTGTACCTGCTCTTCGGCCAGACCTTCTACGCCCGCCACACTTTCCGCCGGAAGGGCGAGGACGATGCCCTCGCAGCAGTCGTAACCCCGCTGGAGCGGGCCGGGCTGGAGCGCGCTGCAACCGCAGGCGCCCCGCCAGCGGAGCTGGCGCTGGCCCGTACGCTGCAGGCGAGCGGCGCACTGCTCTATGACGATGACAACGAAGTCCGTTATGTCGCTGACGGCAACGAGTTCTTCCGGCGCCTCGCAGACCTAGTGAAGAGCGCCCGGGAGTACGTCTTTCTCGAGTACTACATCGTCAACGACGACGGCCAGGGCCGGGCGCTGCTGGACCTGCTGACCGCCAGGGCCGCCGAAGGCATCGAAGTGCGCCTGCTGGTCGACGCCGTCGGCAGCAGGCGGGGTCCCAACCGCGGGATCAAGGCGCTCCGGCAGGCGGGAGGGCACTACGCAACGTTCCACCGGCTGACCACCGTCCTGCTCTCGCCGAAGAAGAACAACCGGAACCACCGCAAGATCGCTATCGCCGACGGGTGCCGCGCCCTTGTGAGCGGTTATAACATCAGCGACAAGTACGTCGGAAAGAGCAAACTCGGCCATTGGCGGGACGCCGCCGTAGCCATTGACGGCGGCAGCGTGAACGCTCTGCTACTTGTCTTCCTAACCGACTGGCGGTATGCCGCCAAGGAGGACCTGCTGGAGCACGGCTACTTCCGCAAGGTCCCCGGTCCGGGGACGACTCCGGTGCAGATCACGGTCGGCGGCCCTGACCGGCCGGACGACAACTCTATCCACGCCCAGTACCTAGGGATCATCGCGGCCAGCACACAGCATGTGTATCTGACCACGCCGTACTTCGTGCCCTCGGAAGCACTGGTCTGTGCGCTCCGCTTGAAGGCCCAGAGCGGCGCCGACGTCCGCGTGATCATACCCGACAAGCCGGACCAGCCGCTGGTCTACTGGGCCAACCGCTACTACGCCAGCCGGCTGCTGGATGCCGGCGTCCGGGTGTACGAGTACCATAACGGGTTCATTCATGCTAAGACCATGGTGGGCGACGGCCGCTACTGCGCCGTCGGCTCCGCCAACCTCGACATGCGGAGCCTGAACCTGAACTTCGAATGCAACGCGATGGTCTACTCGGAAAAGATGGGCGCGGACATGGTAGCCGCGTTCGAGCAGGACCTGACTGAGAGCACCGAGTACACTGCCGAGCAGTACGCCGCTCGGACCCTCTGGCAGCGGTTCAAGACCTTCTTCGCGCGGCTGGCCGCCGGGCTACTGTGAGCCCGGCTCTCAGCCGCTTAGCGTGGCACAGACGAACCCGAGCACCGCGATGCAGACCACGAATAGTATCCGCGCCTTCCCTGGGTGCTTCCGGAAGCAGATGCTGGTCAGGAACATGAACGCCATGACCGCCAGCATCGCGGCAAGCACGTACGGGAACCATCCTCCGACGAACGCGTGCGAGGCATAGATGAACGGCAGCACCAGCGAGATCGAGGTCACCGGTGCGCCCTCGAACTCCGAGACCGCCTTACCATCCTTCTCCTTCAGATCTGCCTGGACGTTGTAATAGCAAAGCCGGCCTATGGCCGCCACCGGGTACGCAACCAGGAACACGGCGCACCACCACTCGTCGAGGCCGGCGAAGTAGGCGAACACCGCCGGGAAGACGCCGAAGCAGACTGTGTCTGAGAGGGAATCCAACTGGATCCCGTTCATCTTCTCGGCCTCGGTGCGCTTGCACGCCCGGGCTACGCGGCCGTCGATGACGTCGAAAAAGCCGCAGGTCATCAGGCACCAGACTGCATAGAGCATATGTCCCTGGGCCGCCAGGATCATACCGAACAGAGCGAGAGCGACGCTCCCGTAGGTGATGACGACGCTGCGGTTGAAGTATCCGATCATGAAATTCCGCCGTCAGTGGTCTTGGTAGAAGGTTTCAGTGACGTTCTTTCCGTCATCGGTGAGATCATACTTGGCGCCACGGGCGGGCTTCCCCACCCAACCATTCCGCACCCATGCATCGATGTAGTGGCGCTGGTAGTACATGACTTCCTTCTGTTTCTTGTCGGTCTTTTTCTCGGCTTCGTTGGGCTGGTAATCCCACAGGCCGGCCTTCTTGAGCTCGGCGATCACCGAGACCGCGGTGACCGGCCGCTTGTTGGCCCGCATCTCAGCAAACATCCTGAGGCTCCGCACCAGGTTCTCCTGAGGCATGGCGACCTCAAAAGATGGCAGGGCGTGCGGTGCATAGACTGCGGTGGAGAGTCCGACAGGCCGACCTTCGGCATCGTAGCAGAGCTTCCGCACATTATCGTTAGAGATGGTGTATGTCTCGGTACCGACTGTGAAGGCGATGGCGCCGCGGACCATCATGGAGGCGACGACCGCGGCTGCAGTGAACTCAGAGGGACCTGAGGAGGCGTTGATAAGGATCTCGGCGTCCTTGTTATCTTTCTGAGCGGCGGCGACAGTGGCGAGGATTCCCCGGAGCATAGGCTGGAAGCTGTAGACCGGATCAGCGGCGTGCTCCACGATACGGATGCCCGGCAGCTTCTCCTTGAGCTGCATCTGCACCTCGTCGTAGAACGCCTTGTACACGCCGGTGGTCTCACCCTCGCGTACATAATGATAGAGGTGAATCTCGTTGACGGCATAGTCGACGGCAGGCTGCACTACCATGACGGTCTCGAACGTCACGCATGCAATCATCACGCACTTCTTCAGGGCCATATATGGCATGATGCAGTGGTAGCATAAATATCAAGGGGTTATGGATTGACTTCGATGTAATTTTCACAGCTCATCGTACTTGCCGTTCCGCCCTCTGGCTTTCGCCACTGGGTACTTCGCAGCATCGGCGGCCACTTTGACCCGCAACGACTGACTCAGATCGATGCCGTTCATTTGGGCAAAGCGAAGGGTGAAGTACAGCACATCGGCGAGCTCGTCGCGTACATGGCCCCCGCGCACGGGATCCGCAAGCAACGCCCGGCACTGCTCCGCCGTCTTGAAGCGGAAAGGCTCGAGGAGCTCCCCTGCCTCGGTGGCGATGCCGATCGCCAGCTCCTTCGGGTCGTGGAACTGGTCCCAGTCCCGCTCTTCGCAGAAGGCCTGCACCAGGCCCTTGAGGTCCTCAACGGTAGTGTCCGCATCCGTACTGCCTGTCATGAAGGTATATAACGTACTGGCGCGCTTAACCGTTTCCGCCCGAGATTAATTGTTTAATAGTCATTGCATAGAGATTGCGCTTCCGTATGCAGCGAATTGTGCATATCAATAGCATAAAGTGCACAGGTCGCGGTGCCTGGCCGCGACCATCACACTGCATACCGGCGCCGTGATCTGCGGTTCTGCTGAGGCGCACCTTCATACGGCGGGGCACCATCTCTGCTGTCAATAAGATGGGCAAGATGACCGAGACCGTTTTCGACCGGCTTCGCAGCGGTGTGTCCGTGGGACGCGATGACCCTGACATCCAGACTTTCGACGACGCCGCATGGGAGGCCTACCGCCTCCGTACTGAGTATAACAACACCCCGTGGTCCGACCGGGCCGCCGCCCAGGCCTTTCTGGCAAGGATTCTGCACGCACCGCTGCAGGGCAGCTCGTTCATCATTCCGCCGTTTCATTGCGACCTGGGTTTCAACATCCACCTCGGAAAGGACGTACTCGTCAACTACGACTGCATACTGCTGGACTGCGCTGACATAACCATCGGCGACCGCGCCATGATTGCACCGCAGGTGAAGATCGTCACCGCCTCGCACCCACTCGATCCTCACCTTCGGAAGGACAGCCCAATCGCGACCGTCGCCCAGCCTGTCACCATCGGGAGGGGCGTCTGGATCGGAACCGGTGCAGTCATACTCCCCGGCCGGACGGTTGGCGACGGGGCCGTAGTCGGTGCCGGAGCGGTCGTCACCCATGATGTCGCTCCAAACACCGTGGTCGCCGGCAACCCGGCACGGTTGCTACGGCATCTGTGAACTGCACTTCTGCCTGCAAGAAACATAGCAGTTGCTTCAGAGTTTGCTGTGAAGAACGCAATCGGAACTATATCGGCATTACGACAGCCACAGTCGGCTGATATCGGAGGCGCGCTTATTTATCCAGCAAGTCGATAGGTGACTTAAGAAAAGGTGCTACCATGACTGATGAGACACTGGTTGCGAAGGACGCCGCGGCCGACGAGACGATCTCTCTGGAGGTGGCGGTCGCTCTCTACTGCGGCAGAGGAGACAGCGAAGTAAATTTCAAACAGGCCTTCCGTACGTTCTCCGTTCTGGCCGAGACAGACCAGATTGCCGCCGGCTTCGTGGGATTGATGACCTACCTCGGAGAGGGCACCGCTCCAGACCCGGAACAGGGCCGGACCGTCCTCCGCGAACTCTGGCCGCAGCTCATTAAGAAGCTTCCGCAGGAGCCACTCGCCGCCACCCTCCTAGGCTGGGCCGGCTGCGACGACGCAATCACGGTTGACGACTGGCAGCCGGTCCTGCAGGCTCTGCGGACTCAGACAAGGGCTGACGGCGCCCTTGCCCAGCGGGTGCTGGGTCTGATGTACGCTACCGGCACCGGCGTCCACCGCAACTCCGCTCATACCCGGTCTCTCCTGCAGCGGGCTGCCGCCCAGGGAGACGCCCTCGCCCAGGACCGTCTCGGTCTCCTGCTTCACGGCCAGGATACCACCGCCGAGGAATGCAAACAAGGCACCGCCCTCTTCGCCCGCGCAGCCGAGCGGGGCCTGCCCCTCGGCCAGCTGGACTACGCCCAGGCGTTGGACTTCGGCGCCGGGGTGAAAACCGACAAGAAAGAGGCCTTCAAGTGGTACCGCCTCGCCGCTCGGCAGGGCCTGGTCACCGCCATGTACGATCTCGGAATCGCCTATCTTAACGGCCAAGGTACAGACCGCGACACCAAGAAGGCCGAAAAATGGCTGCTCCGGGCCGTCGAGTACGGCGACGAGGACGCCAAGGTCGCGCTCGGCGAGGCCTACCTCAACGGTTTCGTCAAAGGCCGCAACGCGGCGGCGGCCCTGCCGTTGCTGAAAGAGACCGCCGACCAGGGCAACGTCCGGGCGGAGTACCTTCTGGCCCGGATGTACCTGCTCGGCAGCGGCACCGAGAAGGATACCAAGAAGGCTGCTGACCTATTCACGCAGGCTGCCTCCAATGACTATGGCCAGGCTCAGTACGAGCTTGCCATATTGCTATACAGCGGAGTGGGCCGGGATCAGGATTTTCCACAGGCCAAGAAACTGTTGACCAAAGCTGCCGACCAGGGCCTCGCCGAGGCTCTCTTCAGTCTCGGCATCATGTACAAGCGCGGCGAAGGAGGGCCACAGGACCTCGCCCAGGCCGCCGTCTGCTTCCAGCAGGCTGCACAGCAGGGCTACTCCCTGGCTCAGAACAGCCTCGGTGCAATGTACAAGGCCGGTGAAGGCGTTCCGCAGGACGAAGCGAAGGCCGTGGAGCTCTTCCGGGCCGCCGCCAAGCAGGGCGACACCATGGCTCAGTCGAACCTCGGTGTCATGTACTTAATCGGTTGCGGACTCGCACAGGACTACCTCAAAGCTGCCAAATGGTTCCGGCGGGCTGCCAAGCAGGGGAACGCCGAGGCGCAGTACAACCTCGGACTGATGTATTACAAGGGCAAGGGACTGACACAGGACCTCACCAAGGCTGCCGCCTGGATAGGCAAAGCTGAAGCGCAGGGCTATCGGCCGACCGAACCGCTCAGATGAGCCAGATACCGGCAGATGGCGCCTATGACAGTTGCACCTTGTTTTTTCGAGAGGACCCGGGGCACCACATGGTGGCACGCCGGAAGAACGAGTTGAGCAACGACCATTTGCGACGAAGAACAGAACGACTTGACTTCGGCCAACCCTGCAGATATTCCGCTCTGGCTACTAACACATACTGGCTTCTGCCGTATAGCTTGCCTGCTTTGCTTCTTCAGCGGAAGCTCTATCCACGACCCCAAGAGTGAACTGCCCACCTGCAACGGCTGGCTCCGGCGCTGACCCGCCGAACGGGTACGAACACGATGTCGCCCAACATACTAGCTGACGCACACTGACGACACCAAGATGGCGCCCGTTAGGATACTGACGTCTCCGGTCTCCTTCCCATCGATCAGATGTTAAGAAGAATAAAGAGGTCGAGCCGGAGCATGACTCCGACCGGACCTCAGAACTCACGACGAAGGAACGCCCGCCAGGCGATGATGTATCCAACGAGGCCCCATGCAATCATGGCTCCGGCGGCCTTGATCAGATCCGGTGCCTTAATCAGATACGGCGTGGGGTCCATGCCAAGCTGCGTCATGATGTCGGTTATGGTCTGATTGACCTGCGCCAGATATTCGGGAACACAGTACGAGATGGAGGTAGATGCCTGATCGAGCATGAACCATGCATTCATGTTCCCCGCACTGCTCATAACGCCCGATACGATCGGGATAATAAGGAGCAGGACCACGAAGGTCAGGATCGCAGAGGTGCTGCCCTTCTTCATGAGCGAGCTGATCATAGTCGCGATGCCGGAAGCCGCGAAGACATAGATCAGGGCCATACCGAGCGAGGTGAGCGCCGAGAACGGCACACTGCCGGCCGCAATAAGGGAAACCAGGGCGACGCAGGCGTAGAAGGCGACGATCATCACTGCTTCGAGCACGAAACAGGCCAGGAGTTTGCCGACGAAGAAGGTAGTCTTCTTCACTGGACGCGGGAAGACTATCAGCGCGGTGCGCTCCTCGAATTCCGAGACGATGGTCACCGACGCAAACAGCGTCGCTGCCAGCAGAACCAAATAACCGATGAATGAGACATAGTGGGAAAGCACCTTGCCTGGGGTGTTCCCGATGCTCCCGCCGAACACATACGGCAGGAACGTAATCAGACCGAAGGTGAGCGCCATGAGGATGACATAGACCAGGAACCGGCGGCCGCTGACGAACTTCAGCGCCTCGTTCTTTGCCACGACCCATGTCTGGCGGAAATCATCCATCTCGATGTATGCGGTCATGTAAATCACCTTGACTCCTTGATCATGTTCAGATACACAGCTTCGAGCGATTCGTCCTCATAGACGCTGTAAACGCCGGCCTTGAGACTGTCAAGATCGGAGAAGAACTGACCACGGGTATCTCCGCCGACCATGTCGAGGGTCACATCTATGTCGTTGCCAAGACGAGCGGCGGCCACGACGTGCTCCAGCTGCGCGATACGACCGATCAAGACATCGTCGGGTGTGCCAGCGACCTTCACGGTCATCTTACGCTTGCCCGAGAACTCGGTCACGACGCTAATGTCATCGTGCAGGAGCAGCTTCCCGTGGTTGATCATCGCAATGCGGTCACAGAGGTCACTGACCTCATGCAGCATATGCGAACTCATCAGCACTGTGAGGTCTGGCTGCCCGTTGCGTAGGTTCTTCAATGTCTCGCGCATCTCCGCCATGCCACGGGGATCGAGCCCCGATGTAGGCTCATCGAGAATAATTACGCTCGGATTATTAAGCAGCGCCTGCCCTAAAGCAACACGCTGCCGCATGCCTTTGGAGAACGTCCCTATTTTCTTGTCCGCCCACTCCGTCATGCGCACCCGCTCTAAGATCTCCTCCGTCTGGGCATCGACGCTCTCGCGGCTCATACCAATAAGTTCGCCGATGTACCTCATCGTAGTGCGTGGCGTAAGGTACGGATAGAACTCAGGTGTCTCGACAACCGTACCCACGCCCGTCAGCGCCCGCTTCGGATCTTGGGTCACGTCGACTCCGTTGATCATTGCAGACCCAGAGGTAGCATTGATCAGATGCGTTAGAATCTTGAGCGTAGTGCTTTTGCCCGCGCCGTTCGGTCCCAGCAGACCGGTGAAACTGTTCTTCTTGATGCTAAGTGAAAGATCATCGACAGCAACAAACGTGCCGTACTCCTTCCTCAGATTAGTGATGACAATTGGTTCCGTGCCCACAACGAACCCTCTTGAAAGGGGCACAAGTGCTGCTGAATAAAAAACCTACGTTCTCGCGCTGAAGGAAGTATGTAGCCATCAGGATCTCTGAAAGTTGCCAGAGGTGCCGTTAAGAAAGAAAATCACGAAGCTGCAGAATCCGATGAGTAATCGGTGAAGGCATGACACCGTTTAGGTCAACTAGTCCGCCGCAGTCGCAGCAGACCAGGTCCGTTTGCCGGGGGGTGGCACTGACGGACTGCAGAAGGTGAGCAAATATGTGGGCAACTACACCTTCCGGTTGACCTAAAGGCTATACAATCAGGACATTAATTAAGATTTTCTATACAATTATATACAGTATTTAAAAATTGTCAAAATAATTAACAATATATGTTAATTATTTAGAATTATAAGATGATTCACAATACGACAATACATATTTTGTCACATTTGAATTGTTATATCGGAAGTATAATAAGAAAACCCTGCGATTCCAATAGCATGTCAGACGTAACGAAAAGAGCGCTGGCTGCCTCGTTCGAGAACGTCCTGGAAAGGAAGCCGCTGGACAAGGTGACCGTAACCGACATCACCGACGGCTGTGGCCTTAAACGTCAGACCTTCTATTACCATTTTGCCGACATCTTCGACCTGATCAAATGGATGTACCGCATCAATTCCGAGAATGCCATCATCAACCATGGCATCAAGTATGGGACATGGCAGCAGGGCGTTAGGGAGCTAATCGAGAGTGCTCATAAGAATCGGACGTTCATAATGGCCACTTATAACTCGAAGTGCCGGGACGACCTCGTCTCTTATCTGGAAGATGTCACCTACCAACGGATGCTTGAGGTCATAGACCGGATGGCAGACGGCAGCATCGTCGCGCAGGACCGTGAATTCCTGGCGCACTTCTACACTCATGCCTTCGTCGGCACTATCCTCGATTGGATCAAACAGGGCATGAACGAACTGCCGACCGAAATCATCAACCGGCTGACCACCCTCGTCTCGATGGACTTCGACCGCACGATCAACGAGTTCGAGAATCGTAACACCAAACAACCTTAATCTTAATAAGTAAAAGCACAGTGGCATCACCGAATGTTCGTTGGCGAACCGTGGATCGAACTAGAAAACCTATTGCTGGTAGTAGATATACTCCTGTTGCTGATCACGATGATCTTCCGCCATGTCAACCCGCGGCGGCTGGTTGTCTGGGCCCTGTTCTTTGTCATAGCACCAATCATCGGCTTTGTCCTCTACATATTCGTCGGCCACCCGCTCTACCGGGATCAGTTGAAGGCGCCGCCGCACTGCAACGACGGCCTTGAGACCATCGAGCATGAGCTTGCAATACATCCAGAGCAGAAGGAGAGTCTCATGTTTGCCAGGGCGCTCAGTCAAGCCGGCGCTCTCGCCTACTCGGAGGATAACGAGGTGGAGTACGTCAGCGAGGGACCCGAATACTACCGGAGGCTTTTCGCCGACCTACGTGCCGCACGGAGCTCGATCAGCATCGAATGTTACATTATCCGCCGCGATGGAGTCTCCAACGAGTTCATGGACATTCTCATCGATCGGGCCCGGGCCGGCGTTCAGGTGCGGGTCATGTTCGACGCCTGGGGATTCGGCGGCCGGCAGATGGACAAGGTATACACTCTCCGCCGCGCCGGCGGAGAGTGCACCATGTTCCACTCGATGCTCCTTTTGCTGTTCAGTCCCCGCAAGAACGACCGCGACCACAGGAAGATCGCGGTCATCGACGGCCGCATCGGCTGGATCGGCGGCTATAACATAGGTGACGAACATATCGGCAAATCGAAGCGCTTCGGCCACTGGCGGGACTCCGCTGTACGGTTCCAGGGCTCTCAGGTCAACCATCTTCAGACGATGTTCGCCGAGGACTGGAAGTTCACCGCCAGGATGGACATCAGCGACCGGCCGGAGCTCTTCCCGCCGGCTGAGTCGGCTGGAAAAACACCCATGCAGATCATCTGCGGCAGCCCAGTAAATCCAGGAAGCAACCCGCTCCACATCCAGTACCTGACGCTGATCGACGATTCCGAAGAGACAGTATATATCGAGACCCCGTACTTGGAGCCGCCTGACACCTTGTTCTACAACCTGTGCATCCGGGCCATGTCCGGCACCGACGTCCGCATTATCATCCCGGATCGGCCGGACCACCCCTGCGTCTACTGGGCCAACCGCTACTACGCGGACAAGCTGATGGCCCACGGAGTCCGGGTGTACATCTACCATAACGGCTTCATCCACTCCAAGCTTCTGGTCGGCGACGGCTATTACTGCTCGGTGGGATCCGGAAACCTCGACGAGCGCAGCATGAATCTCAACTTCGAATGCAATGCGATGCTCTATTCGTCAGATTTAGGCAGACAGCTTAACGATGTCTTCATGCACGACCTGTCGTTCTGCGAGGAGTATTCGCAGAAACAGTACGCCGTCCGGACGCAATGGCAGAAGTTCAAGACTTGGTTGTCGATGCTTTTTTATGACCAGCTCTGAGACATTTATAGGGGCAGATCGATTATCCGACATGGATATCCTCGCAACCGGACCGACTGCCGGCGGTACCGATGATCTGGGCTGGGTCCTGGTGGCTGTCGGCGCAATCGCAGTGATTTCTGCAATTGAAATTGTCCTTTACCTCTACAATCAGCACCAGCGGAAACGGAAATGATTCGCTTTTAAAAGCAAGTACCAATGCTAAGGTACGGACAGATCCTCTCTCAGCACAGACATCGCCGCGGTCATCCCGGTCAACCTGGGCTGTCTGCTCCTGACGGACATATTGCTGGGTCGGAGCCCAACAAAACTCAGTGAGAAGCCGATTCAACCATCCAGCGCGATAACCTTATCCAGACCGCTCTCGACTTCGAGCAGATTGACGTCCAGCACATAGGACTTGATGATGAAATAGTCGGTGCAGACAACCAACGACACCTGAGACCAGTGACGAATGAAATGAAAAATGTAAAGCTTGTAAAAAAAAATACTAAAAATAAAAAATTTAGAATAATCCGATTCCACTCTGCCGGACGGCAACCTTTTATCCACTTCCGCGCCAATACTTGGATTATGTCCGCTGCCGACGACATCGCTGCTTTCACACAGAAGAGGTACGCCCTCATGGCGCCAATACTGATCAAGGCACTGGAGAGCCGGCACTTCGCCGCCTACTATTGCCCCACTGCTGACGCGGCGGTAGATCAGGCCCTCGCTCTCATGCCGGCCGGCTCCTCCGTCTCATGGGGCGGCTCTTACACCATCGACCAAATTGGCCTGACAAAGCGGATCAAGGAAGGCCCGTACAAGGTTCTAGACCGGGCTGATGTCGCCACGCCAGAGGAGAAGCAGGAAATCGCGCGCCGTACCATGTTCTGCGACACATTTCTAACAAGTTTCAATTCACTCAGCATGGACGGCGTCGCCTTCAACATCGACGGCAACGGTAACCGTGTCGCGGCTATCGCCTTCGGACCGCAGCAGGTCATCGCACTTGTCGGCATGAACAAAGTATGCCCCGACCAAGCAACGGCTTTGGCCCGCGCCCGCAACGTCGCTGCACCGCTCAACGCCATCCGCTTCGGAATCACTGAGACCCCATGCACAAAGACAGGCATCTGCGGAGACTGCCACTCGGAGCACTGCATCTGCTGCGCCGTCGAGGAGTTACGTATGTGCAAGATTCCAAGGCGCATCAAAGTAGTCCTGATCGGCGAGGAGCTCGGTTTCTGATGAGGGATTTCCGACTGGCCGCCGTGCCGCTGCAAAGTCTCGTCAACGACATCGAAGGCAACCTTAGCCGTATCGAACAGGCCGTAGCCACCGCAGTACGCGGCAGTGCGGACCTCGTCCTCCTGCCGGAACTGTGTCTCACCGGCTACGCCACCGACGGCAGCTTACAGCCACTGACCGTCGACGGACCAGAGGTAAAGAAACTCATCCGTATCGCAGACGAACACGGCGTTACAGTCTGCGCCGGGATCGCCGAGACGGCAGACGGAAGAATCTACGATACCCAGCTGGTCGTCGAAGAAGGCGGCCTCGCCGGATCCTACCGCAAGACACATCTGGGTGAGCGGGAGCAACAGACCTTTTCACGCGGCGACTGCCTCACACCGATACAGTCGCGGCTGGGCATATTGGGATTCGGCATCTGCTGGGAATGCCGCTTCCCTGAGATTGCCGGTGTACTCGCGCTGCAAGGTGCCGACGTCCTACTCTATCCTACTGCTTCAGGATTGACTGCTGCCCGGCGGCAAGAAGTCTGGGAGCGCATCCTGCCTGCACGGGCAGCCGACAACACCTGCTATGTCGCTGCGGCGAACAGCTGCGGTAGTAATGGGAGCGGCGTGACTTTCGGCGGCGGAGCGGTCGCCTACGGCCCGCACGGCGAATTGCTGGCAGCCGATTATCGGGGACAGGGCATCGTCTGCGACGTTTCCGCCGCTGAGCTGTCGCGGCTCCGGCAGCATGATCATCTGAGCATGCGGGATGTATGCTACCTCGACCGGCGGCAGCCGGATCTTTACAGACGGCTGACAGAGCGGCACCGATTACCGCTGGCGGCGCAGCACCCGTCCGACATGCTGAAGCTGACAGTAGCTGGCTGAGGGCAGATGCTCCATGAAGCGGGCGCAGGAAGCCGAGCCGGTCTCGGCCTTCCGTAGCAGGTTCTTCTCCTCCCCCCGCACGAACGTCCGGCCGCTCAGGATGCCGTTCAGGAAGCCCTCTAGATCATCAGCCCGGACAGCAGTCACGACATGCCCCAGGTCACTCAGCAGATGTCCGTCCGTCCCTCCGGTCCGACCGAGACCATAGCGCTGCGCCGCATCTAACGCCGTCTTGTTGGCCTTACGTGTCATTCCGCCACAGATGACCTCATAGAAATCCAACCGCTCCGCAACTGCCGGCGATAGCAAACCGTGGCGTATACAGACTTCGACACCTTTGCGGTTGCCCAGATAGCCCATCGGGTGCGCAGCGCCAACCAGACATGGCTCACCTTCAAGCAGGTCGAGGATGCGCGCCGTCGGCCCGTCCTCGAGCGCCAGCCATGGACAGCTAGCTAGCCGTGGCCGTATCTGCGTCTGCCAGAAGGAGACCAGGTCGCGCGCGTCATAAAAGTAAACCAACAAGTGGGGACCGTCAGTGGTGCTGATTTCCATGCCCGGAACAATGAAGACCCGGTCCTGACGAACGGCCTGCGCCGCGGCACTGACCAGATTATGATCCGTAACTGCCATGCCGGTTCCTCTCCGCTCCGCCAGCCGCAGGGCCTGCGGCAGAGCTGTGAAGGAGTCGGAACAGTTCGTGTGGAAGTGCAGGTCGGCGCAACACCATCCGTCTGTCGTCAATGCCATGGGGTCTGCCGGCGCGAAGACCGACGCCCCTGCCACCGGTTTTTCGTTAGAGGTCAATGCCTTTCCTCCAGCTGGCGTTCAGCGCCGGCAGAGCTGGTCCCAGCAGGCCTCCGAACCAGCGAGGACCTTCGGCACGTCGAGGGTGAGGCACTGCCGATCCCGATAGATCAGATCGCCTTGGCACATGACTGTCTTGACATTGGCCTGGTTCAGCGAATAGGCCAAGTTCGCGATGAGGTTCTCGGCACAGAACGGCCGCAGGTTGGGCGCATGCCCATCGAGCACGACAACATCGGCGTACTTACCAGGCTCTAGCGAGCCTAGGATATTGCCCATCCCGATGGCCTTCGCGCCGTTCACCGTAACGATGTCCAGCAGGTCCTGTGCCGGCGTTATGGTCGGATCCCAGCGGCTGGACTTCTGCAGTAATCCGAGTGTCTTCATTTCCGCAATAAGGTCGAGCGAGTTGTTCGTCGTGCTCCCGTCAGTGCCCAACGAGACGTTCACGCCGTATTTCTCGAACTCCGGAACGGGGGCCACACCGCCGGTGGCCAACTTCATGTTTGACACTGGACAACTGGACACCGACATACCGGCCTCGGCCATCAGCCGGACCTCGTTCATGGTCAGCCACGCTGAGTGGGCCGCTATATCCCGCTGACCCAACGCGCCTATCTTCGCTAGCCATTCAGCCGGCCGAAGACCAGTCTGCTGCTTGTGCGCGTTGACCTCACCGCGAGTCTCGGATAGGTGGAACGTCAGCGGCGCCTGCACTTCGTCGGAGAAGGCCTTGGCCTCGGTGCAAGTCTGCTCATTGCATACGTAGACACCCTGAAGGCCGACGCCTGGCACGACTTTCCTCTGGCCTTTGAACTGCTGATAGAAGTGCTTGCAGTTCTTCACCGGGTTGCCGTGCTGGGTGGTCTTATCCTCGTCAAGACAGCACCAGCAGCAGACACCGCGCAGACCAGCCTGCTGGCTCGCCTTCGCAATAACGTCCTCGGAATAATACAGGTCCACGAAGGTCGTAGTCCCGGAAGCCATCATCTCCAGGCATCCGAGCTGGGTGCCCAACGCCAGGTCCGCGTCTGTGCGATCGGCATCAATCTTGAAGACCTTATCCAAGAACTGCGGGAACTGCAGGTCATCAACCACGCCTTTCAGCACTGTCATCGCGATGTGTGTGTGAGTGTTGATCAGCCCTGGAATCAGAATGTCGCCGTGACAGTCGAGCTCCCGGTCAGCTGTGCCCTTATACTGCGGCCCGACGGACACGATGCGATCCCCGTCGGTGACGAGGTCTCCTCTCACGATCTCCCGCTTGGCATTCTGCGTGACGATCCACGCGTCTCTGAAGGCCGTAATCATGGAATACGCATACGTTTCTCGTGATAAAAAGTGCACTCCCGAGCAAATACGAAAATCATCGGGGCCCCACCCATGAAGACCTTTGCATTTCGATTATTAACTGAACGAACTGCAAGGTCATCTGGCAGCAGACCCGTAGATTACTGGTTGCAGCAGGCCAATCAATGAAATTGTTCAGAGCCGTCATAATGAGACTGTTTATGCGCCGATTGAGGAAAAGACGACGGCGATGACCTCGACAGCCATATGACTGTTACCGACCCTACTGACAGTATCCGGGAGAGTCACTGCCATGTCGCCGACCGGTACGCTCAGCGTATGGCTCCCACCGATGGCCGCTGCGCATTGCCATCGATGAACATCCCCGTGATGGTCAGCTTGCCGCTGCCATGACCGTGAAGATTGAAATCTCGCCGATCAGATTGATAAAATCTGATCGTAGTCCGAACTGATGTCGTTGCCACCCATGCCCGCCACTTTGGCTTCATTAAACCCATCTGCAAGACAAATGATTCTGAACTGTAACCCGGAACTACGGCATACGCGGCCGAACGCTGAGCAGATGGTAAATTGATAAAATGGATATAAGGCGACCTTCTACCCTCGTTCATTATGACCGTACGCATCACGTTCCTCGGCACCGGTGGAGGTCGGCACACTACGATGTACCAGACCCGCTGTACCGGCGGGATGCTCATAGAGCATGGGACGAATCCCGTACACCACCTTCACATCGACCCGGGCCCGGGCGCCCTCGTGCAAATGAATCACATCCGCTACGACCTAGGTAAGACTGAGTCGGTCATCATCTCCCACGCCCACCCGGACCACTACTCCGACGCGCCTTCGGTAATCGAGGGCATGACTCGGGGTGGTTGGAAGAAGCGCGGGCACGTATACGGCAGCCCGTCAGTCATCAACGGCGACGGTGACCTTGGCCCCTGCCTTTCTCCCTACCATTTGAGCCTGGTCGAAGGTGTGCAGGCCTTCAGGCCCGGCGATGTCCTTGATGTCGATGGCATGCAGGTCGACATCTGCAAGGCGCAGCACAGCGACCCTACGAACGTCGGGTTCCGCTTCCACACCGAGCAGGGAATCGTCTCCTACGTCAGCGATACCGAGTACACCGAAGAAATCGCCAAACAGTACATCGGCAGCAGGGTGCTCATACTGCCTGTGACCACCCCGCACGCCAACCAGATTAAGTTCCATCTGTGCACAGACACCGCCATCGAGTTCTGCAAAATCGTCCAGCCCGAACTGTGCGTCTTCATCCACCTCGGCATTGTGATGATCCGGCAGGGCCCTGCCGCCCAGGCACAAATGTGCCAGCAGACTACCGGAATCCGCACTGTCGCCGGCGAGGACCTGATGGTTCTCGACATCGGCGAGCGGCTGCAGCTGTCCAGAGCGCGGACCCACACCGGCGAATGGTATCCCCGCTGGTCTCCACAGATGCCAGGTAAAACGAACGGCAGTCAACGCCGCAATGGAAACCGGCCGCGCGGCGAACGGAATCGGCACCAACCTCCCAGAGCGCCCATGGGCGAGACCGCTGCAGACGCTGCGTCGACCAGTCCAGACCAGTTGCACCGCCGTGGCCGGCGGTCCCATCACCGGGGACGGGGCGGACGTGAACAGAAGTCCAACGATGGCGAAGCGCTGCTGACGGCTCCGCCGGCTCGCTAAGCTTTAAAATTACAACCTTGATGATGAGATTATGAGCGTCGAGACTGAGGTTCTTGGTAAAATCAGACCCAGCGCCGAAGAGCGGATGCGTATCGATCAGGCTGCAACCCATCTCAAGGCCGCCGTCCAGGACTACATAGGCCGTGAGGGCATCAATGCTGAAATCCGCTTCGTCGGCTCCTACTCGAAGGACACCTTCCTGTCCGATCCAGACCTGGACCTCTTCGTGCTGTTCCCGCCGAACGTACCTCGGGCCGATCTCGAGCGTCTCGGCCTGAAGATCGGCGACGACATACTCCATGGCGTTCGTATGTTCTCGGAGCACCCATACACCCGGGGCGTCTTCGAAAACGTAGACGTGGACCTCGTGCCCAGCTACAATCTCGACAACACCGAGCATCTGCAGACCGCCGTCGACCGCACCCCGTTCCACACCACTTACGTGCTCGCCAACATGTCGCTGTCCCAGAAGGATGAGGTCCGTCTGCTGAAGAAATTCATGAAGGGTATCGGCGCCTACGGAGCCGAGCCCAACACCAGAGGCTTCTCCGGTTACCTATGCGAACTGCTGATACTCAAATACGGGACCTTCGACGGTGTTCTGCAGGCGGCCGCAACAGATTGGAAGGACGGCACCACCATAACCATCGCCGAGCACGGCCCGCCGATGATCGGTCCGTTCGTGGTCTACGATCCGGTCGACAAGAAACGCAACGTCGCCTCAGCGGTACACCTCGACACACTCGCCCTGTTCATCGTCGCCGCCAAGGATTATCTCGCAGCTCCGTCGGACCGCTTCTTCTTTCCGCACAAACGGACCTCTCTGTCACCCGCTGAGATCGAGAGATGCGCTTCGCTCCACGGCTCGCGGATCCTGACGGTCGTCTTCAACCGTCCAGATGTCATCGAGGACAACCTCTACTCCCAACTGTGGAAGACCCAGTATGCATTGATCAAGAAACTAAACGACTTCGACTACAATGTGCTCCGCGCCGTGCACAGCATGGATGATAAGCATCTCGAAATCGCCTTCGAGCTTGAACGCGATGTCCTCTCCAAAACCTGCCGCCACGTCGGTCCGCCGGTCTGGGTAAAGACCGCCGACTCATTCCTGCAAAAATGGAAGGACAATGAATACGGTGCGCCGTTCGTCGAAGACGGCTCCTGGTGCGTCATTGTCGAACGGATGTACTTCAGCGCCAAGGAGATGCTTGACGATGAGGCTGCCCTCGCCGGCATCGGCCGGGAACTGGATCCTGACTCCATGCGGATTCTCGGACATGAAGAGTCTGTCGCCGAGACCGACCCGCTGCTCCTGACTGAACTGATGGCTCCGCTGCCGAGCTGGAAAGCTTAAACGGCGGATTCACTTTATTCGATAGAATTTCTAAAGGAGAACCGACCCCGGCCGATGCCGGGGGAAGGAACCCGTTCAGGCGAAGAACGGCGCGTTGACGAACATTATGCAGGTACCAAGCGCCAGCGCCAGATAAACGAGGTAATCGCCCAGCAACGTTTTGAAGTCCAGCAGGTCTACACGGAGACCCGCCTTGATAAATAGCGGCTTGATCGCGCCCATCACTGCGAATGAGATGAGCGTAGCGAGCATCCATGTCCAATCGGCCGTAATATAATGGCAAAGGGCTGCAGTGACGATTCCGACGACGAGCGCCAACGCCAAGATAAGGAAGAGCACCTTCGTCCCGTACATGTCTTTGAGGATGAACTCCCGCTCATCGAAATCTGTGGGCGTGAACTCGTAATCCTCGTCAGGATCCTCTTTGATCAGGCGTCTCTTCTTGGCCATTGCGATATGCCTATCCTAAACTACTTTATAAACTTGCCTTTGATGTGCGCCAGTGGACCGACCGAAGCCTTGGGAGCCTCGGCCTTAAGGAGTTCGGCCACTCGGGTCTGGGCGCGTACTGGCAGCAGAAGTGAAGCCCTGTCATAACGAACAGAATAAATCAGCACGACGCGACATACTTCCATACCCATGTGTCGTTGCCGCTGCCCGCGCCGACCGCGAGTTATGGCACAGTACCAAAACATTACAATGGCATTGCCGCCCGTCGCAACGGTTACTGTCTGGTTCCCAGCAAGCGCACCAGTCCGGAGTCGTACCATTGCACCTCAACCTACTTCCGACAGACAGACCGGTCTGGAAAATCACCTGCATCGAGTACAGCATAAGGCCGATGAGAAGAAGTCAAGGAACAGGACGTTCTCTGGATAGCCAACCAGACCGAAACAAAGACAGCGGCACAGCCGGCCAATGCCATCAGCAGAGTTACTAACGCAGCTCTCACAACACCATTCCTCTGAAAAACGGATCATATGAATTCAACTCCTTAACATAATCAAGGTAGAAGGATACCTTAGTTAATATATCACAATATGTTATGATTACTCCAACATTTATATCAAATACCGTTGTAATTCAAACTTCTACTGGCCATTGATGCAATAAACACCATAAATAACTTTAATCGATTATCTGCAACATAGTCAATAACCAACATTCAGTTTCGGTACTTTCGGCATTTTCGCTGACCCCTGTTCTCGAACCTTAAATACCCTGTATGCGTCATCCCATGTATAGGTGATAAAGATGGCAGCCAAGACTCTAGAGGACATTCCCGGCGTAGGGCCCGCGATTGCTGACAAACTCCGCGAAGGTGGTTACACCGAAATTATGAACATCGCCGTAGCAGCACCCAAGGACCTCGCAGATGTTTGCGAGATTGGTGAAAAGAAAGCAATGGACATAATCGAGGGTGCAAAGCTCGTCGCAGACATCGGCGGCTTCGAAACCGGCGACTCCATCCTGCAGAGACGCAGCACTGTCACCAAGCTTACGACTGGTTCCAAGGCCCTTGACGAGTTGCTTGGTGGCGGACTCGAGAGCCAGGCCATCACCGAGTTCTTCGGTGAGTTCGGCAGTTGCAAAACCCAAGTCTGCTTCCAACTGGCCGTCAATGCGACCATGCCAGAAAGCCGTGGCGGACTGGACTCTGATGTCATCATGATCGATACCGAGAACACCTTCCGGCCAGAACGGATCATTCAGATGGCCACATACCTCGGACTCGACCCCGACGCTACCCTGAAGCGGATCCACGTCGCCCGCGCATATAACTCCCAGCACCAGGTACTGCTGGTCGACAAAGCTACCGAACTAGCCAAGGACCTCAAGGTTCGGCTGATGATCGTTGACTCACTGACATCTCATTTCCGCGCAGAATACCTCGGTCGTGGCGCACTCGCCGAGCGGCAACAGATCCTCAATCGTCACATGCACGATCTTTTGGCCTTCGCGACTGTCAACAACGCGGTCATAGCAGTCACCAATCAGGTTGCATCCAAGCCAGACGCATTCTTCGGCGACCCGACTAAGCCTATCGGCGGCAACATTGTCGGTCATACGGCGACATTCCGGGTCTACCTGCGCAAAGGCAAGGCCGGAAAGCGGATCGCCCGCCTCATCGATTCGCCGAACATGCCGGAGGGTGAAGCCGTCTTCATGGTCACCGAAGACGGTATTAAGGATTGAACCCTGGGTGGGGCCGTGAACACCCCCTACCTCTTCGAGCTCTCAGGCGAGCTCAGGGACATGCCCCGCGACGAAGCCGCACGCACCGTCGAGACCGAGTCCGCGGGCAACTGCCGTATTCTGGCCGACGGACCTGGCTACCTGGTCATGTCCTGCCCGGACGCCTGCCTGAACTCGGTCGCGAGCCGTCTCGCACTGACGCACACCATCGGTCGGTTCCTTGGGTCCTACGATCCTGCCGACCTCAGCGGACTCGCACAGGCCGAACTCCCGGTCGGCAGCTTCGCTGTACGCCACAAACGCTACGCCGGGATGATGCCGGAGGTCGACTCGCAGAAACTGATTCGCCGGGTCGGCGGGATTCTGGCCCAGAAGAACCAGGTCGACCTGAAAGAGCCGGACACCGTCGTTCGGCTGCTTCTCAGCGACCGGGTGGAAGTCTACCTGGAGCAGAAGGTCTTCAATTTCGACCTGCTACAAGAAAGGAAGGTTAGCGAGCGGCCGTTCTTTTCGCCGATCTCGCTGCATCCGAAGTTCGCCAGGGCACTGATCAATCTGACCGGCGTGCCCCGGGGTGGCACCGTGCTCGATCCGTTCTGCGGGACAGGCGGCATCGTCATCGAAGCTGCGGACATGGGCATGAAAGCCATCGCTTCCGACTTCGACCCAGAGATGGTGGCTGGCTGCCGCGAGAACATGGACTTCTACCACCTGAAACTGGCTGACTATGAGACCGCTGATATCGGTGACATCGCCGAACGCTTTCCCGAAGTGGACGCGATCGCCTGCGACCCACCCTACGGCCGGTCCACCAAGACCGGCGGTGAGGGAGTCGAGCACATCTGGCGCCGGGCACTCGAGATCTTTCCCCGCACTCTCCGCGTAGGCGGTCGGGCAGGCGTTGTTCTGCCCCGCGTCCTTGAGAGTGACATGATGATCCGGGAGAATGTTTACGAGCAGTTCGTACATGGTTCACTCTCCCGTCACTATCATATCTTCCGCACCACTGCAGAGACAACTATTTGAATGTGCCAGCGGATGGCTGTATGTGAACAAATATCTCCGGTTGTTCCGTTTCGGAAACGGACTTATGGGCGTCGTCGGCGTGGTTATCGCCACGTTCATTGCAGCCGGCTACGGCCTGATAGACCAATGGCTCAATCTAGTCATTGCTGCCCTGATCGTGATAACATTCGTTGCCGGAGGCAACTCGCTCAACGATTACATAGATCGGGACATCGACAAGACCGCTCATCCTGACCGGCCCCTGCCCACAGGTGAGCTACAACCAAAAACGGCGCTCTACTGCGGCATCGGTGGCTTAATCATCGCCGCAGCCCTGTCCCTATTCATCTCAATCTGGACAGCGCTGGTCGTGGTCATCGCAGCCTTGCTAATGATAGGCTACGAAACGCTTCTGAAACAGCGGGGCTTCATCGGAAACCTCTGCATTGCTGTGCTGACCGGAGCTGTTTTCATATTCGGCGGCGCGATCGTCAATGACTTCAGCCGTGTCTGGGTATTAGCACTTCTAGCGGCCTTGGTAAGCGTCGGCCGCGAAATTGCAAAAGATATCGAGGACATGAAAGGCGATGCGGGCAGCCGCATCACGCTTCCCATGTCGATTGGTGTGCAGCGGGCAGCCGCTGTCGCGGCGACATTCTTCATTGCAGGCCCGGCTCTGAGTTTCCTGCCTCTGATTAACGGAACTTTCGGGCTGCTGTATTGTACCGTCATAGTTGCCGATGCAATCTTTATCTACTGTGCCGTGATGGTCTTTAAGGATGCCCACCGCACCGAAAAGACCGCTAAGGTCGCCATGCTGGCGGCGCTGATATCATTCGTATTAGGTGTGATCTGATGACTGGCGTGAAGCAATACCTCCTGGATAAAATGAAGAAGGGGACCGTGCACGTCACGCTCCTGGATCCTGATAAGCAGAGCCCTGCTGAGGCCGGTAAACTCGCCCTTCGCATGAAGGAAGCGGGCACTGACGCCTTCCTCATTGGCGGCTCCACTGGAGTCACAACCGAAAACCTAGGCGCAACAGCCAAAGCCGTTAAACAGGCCACGGGCCTGCCGGTTATTTACTTCCCGTCTAGCCCCAAAGCTCTCTCGGACGAAGTCGACTGCATCCTATTCATGAGCATTCTGAATGCAGGCGACCCCCTCTACATCACTCGGGGCCAGGCCATGGCTGCCACTTACATTAAGCACATGGGCATCGAGACTGTTTCGATGGCCTATGTCATAGTCGAACCTGGCATGACTGTCGGCAAAGTCACCAATGCCAGTCTCGTCGGTCACGACGACATCACGGCCGCTGTGGGCTACGCCGTCGCTGCCGAGTTACTGGGCATGCAGATCGTCTACCTCGAGGCTGGCAGCGGCGCAAACCTCCCCATCTCTCCTGAGATGATCGCAGCCGTACGCCATAGTATCGACATTCCGCTCATAATTGGTGGCGGCATCCGGACCCCGGAAACTGCAGCAGCCGCCCATCAAGCGGGCGCGAACATCATTGTCACTGGGACCTTCGTCGAAAAATGCAACGACGAAAACCTTCTGAAGGCCGTGGTCAGCGCGGCCAAGGGCCTGTAAGCATGACACACCGTACCGACTATCAACCCAGTTATAGCCAACCGATCTCCCCTCGGGATCCTATGTATCTGACTCCGGAGGAGCAGAGCGCTGGAATCACACCCAAGTTGAAGGTCGCAGCGCATCGTTTTCTCTGCCCGATCTGCGGCAAAGAGTTCAGTCTCTTCCAGTCACGGGCTGTCGCCTGTAAGTTCTGTCCGAAGGCAAATCAGGACTGTCCCTATGTGCGTTGCCCCTACTGTGATAATGAATTCCCTCTGAGTGGATTCATAGTGCCCGATAAGGCAAGTCAGAAAGAGATGAACAATTACGCGGACAACCTTTTCGATAAGTGGGCCGACACTTACAACCGCCGCTGATATTACCGGATAGCAAGGATGCGGAAACCGGTCTGCGGATCGTAAATCCTGACCGGGCCCTTTCCAACCAATTCGGTGATGACGACTTCAAGCACCAGCCACACCACGACATCTTCACGGAAGCAACCTGTGACGGAATGGCCGTTGCGACCGACCGAACCGTGCATGTGCATGATCGGCTTACCGTTCTCGTCATTGAAGATGGTGCCTGTTCCCGTAATCTCAGATGACGCATCGACAGTGTAGGTAATCGGCACAATCTTCTCATCAATGGGCAGGTTCGGTCCGACAACGAGACGCGAACCCTGCTGGACACCGCCTACTACCGTAAAGGTCGCACTAGCGATCCGATGCACGGCAGCGAACTGCTCAACTGTCTGCTTCAGATGCTCGCCTGTTTCCAACCGAAGTACGAAGACCCGGCCAGTGGCCATCTCTGCCGAGCGCATCGGATCACCGGTACCGGCTGTACTTGTCCAGGAGACGGTTGATCTTGTCAAACTCATCCTTGGAAAGATTGCCCTCGTCCAGGAAGGTCTTGATGTAGTCCCTTGCATCATGCGTGGAAATCCGCGAAGCCTTCGCAATGACCGTGGCCAGGAACGACGAGACCATGGTTGGATCCATCGATGATTGCGATAGCACCTCGTTTAGATCGTACTTGAACGGCGTGATCCGATGAGTGTTGAGCATAGACTGACGCGGAGTCGAGGGTTTGACGTACCGGGAATTGGCGCTAGGCCGGTGGCTCTGCCGGTTTGGAGAAGAGCGGCGTACACCAGCCGCATGCAGGGAGGTGCCACGATATGAAGGACTGAAGTCCCCGATATCCCGCTTCGGCACCTGAATCGAAGTGCGGTTGCCTTCTTCATCCAGTGTAACAGAATCATTCTCCTCAGTGGCAACGTGGGGCGCAGTGGTCAGCGGATTCGAGACAGACCGCGCGTGATATGCTGGGGTACCCTGCGCTGCTGGCACAGCCGGCGCTGAAGGCCTCCTTGAATCGGCAGAAGCGACAGGAGCCGCCCTAGATGCGTCGCCGCGGTAGGAAGAACTGCCGGAACGATAGGAGGTTCCCTGACCGGAGCCGCGGTAAGAAGAGCCCTGCGAACCCTGGCCACGGTATGATGATCCCTGCCCGGCACCTTGGGCCGGATGATCCCCGTGATATGAGGAGCTGCCGGAACGATGGGAGGTTCCCTGACCGGAGCCACGGTAAGAAGAGCCCTGCCCGGCACCTTGGACCGGGCGGCTGCCGTAGGACGAACCACCAGAACGGCAGGATGAACCCTGGACCGAACGATCATTGCGGGATGCGTCAAAAGAATTCGAATGTGTGTCCGTGCGGGGAGTGTCCCGACGCTCGAACGGCTGCGCATTAGTCCTGTTTACTGCGGGCTTGGCCTCAGCGGCATCAGCAACAGGTTTGCGCACTTTATCATTAGACTCAACCAATATATTACTCCGAGTTGCACATCGATTCCTTTTATTTAATAACCTTCCTTACATGTCTAGCCTTCCAACGGTTTTATAATGGCTGGTGACCTATCGATTTACATGTCTGTTGAAGCAACGGATAGTGCTGCCGACCGGAAACGGCAAGGCGCCTTTGCCGTTCTGCTGCTAGCCACCGTAATTCTGAGCTACGTCGCCTATTCACTAGGCGACTATGAAAGCCTCCTCATCACCATCCCGATTCTGATAATAGTCCTTTATGCTCTACACAACCACACTGCCAGTGGAGTCGTTTTCCCGCCATTGATGATTGCGTTAATAGTCGCCATTATGGCGCTACTAATCATCGGACGCGCCTATCAAAACATCAGCACAGTTGCCGTGACCGCCACCGATTTCGTACTCGGAGTCTTCCTGGATCTGGTCGGACTGATCATCATATACAGCATGCTCAAGGCCTCACCGGGATTTGACCAAGAACGGCCATTCTTCATCACGCTTACTGCATTCTGCATCGCAGTATCGCTGTTCTCATTGGTAATGGTCGGCAAATACAGCCTTGAGATGCTAAGCCCCCGCAGCGGCCCTGGCACCCTAGGTCGCTTCATGAGCGAGATCGTTGCAGTGATATTGGGCGCCTTTGCCGTATCTGTTCTCTTCTACCTAAACCGTCATGGCGGCCTATTCAAGCATACTGTCGACCGCTTTCTACGGGAAAACGCCGAGGGCCTGGGTCTGGCTGACAGGGAGCGGGAAGCAGTGATGAAAGAGATCGATGCCGGTGAATCCTCGAAACTGGAGTTCAAGTCCTCACTAAGAACTAATCTCAAGACCGGCGAGAAGGACCCTCGTCTGGAACGCGCAGTGCTCAAGACGATTGTCGCCTTTCTGAACAGCAAGGGCGGGACCCTGCTGGTCGGAGTGGCGGATGACGGCACCATCATCGGCGCCGATGTCACATCCTTCGAAAACAGCCGGGACAAACTCCTCCTGCATTTCAATAACTTAATCACCAGTCAAATCGGCAGCGAATACCTCCCGTATGTGAGTTACTCGCTGATTGATTGCTGCGGAAAATCGGTACTGCGGGTTGTCTGTAAGCGGTGCGACTCACCAGTGTTTTTGAATGAAGGCCGTGACATGACTTTCTTCGTGCGCTCTGGACCATCAAGCATAGACTTGCATGGCATGGATTTGCTCTATTACGCAAATCGTAATTTTGGACGGATGCTTAAGCGGCCCCAACGGCCCGGCAACGGCGGTCGCTGAACAGTTTTATTATAGATAACAAACTTTTCACCTGCATGTCCGCCGCCACCAGCCGGGATCGGTACGTTCTGCTTGCCCTCGTGTTGGGCGCATTCATGACTGCTCTCGATGCCACGATCGTTTCTGTCGCTCTGCCAACCATCGCCCGTGACATCGGCGAGGCCGGACATAGCACTACGAACATATCATGGGTTCTGTTGAGTTATACCCTGATGCTATGTTGCTTCATCCTGCTCTGGGCGAAACTGGGCACCAATCTAGGCTACAGGCGGATTTTCGTTCTGGGAATCAGCCTCTTTACCGTCTGTTCACTGGCCATCGGCCTGTGTGGCTTCTTGCCGCAGCTGGGATTAGGCGTAATCATCCTACTTCGGGCAGCTCAGGGTCTGGGTGCCGGAATGGCAATGGCTATGTCCTTGGCAATGGTTGCCGCCTATCTTCCGGTCTCAGTCCGCGGATCGGCAATCGGCACCGTCACGCTCGCAGCTTCCGCTGGCACCGCCTTCGGCCCAGCCATCGGCGGTCTGCTTACGGCCATTCACTGGTCGCTGATCTTCTTCATAAACGTGCCCATCGGTCTGATCTGTATCGCACTCTGCATCAGATACATACAGAACCAGACGCCGATCGCACATGGCCGGCTGGACCTGATGGGTGCCGTGATGTTGTTCATCATGCTGTTTGCCCTCATCTTCTATCTAAACCAAGGACAGTGTCTTGGATGGACCTCGGAGACCGGACTTGGATTATTGCTGATCGCCGCCATCGCGGGTGGCCTCGCTGCCTGGTGGGAGAGCCACACGACTGACCCGCTGGTATCTCCGCGCCTCATAAACCAGCGTGGCGTGGTGAGCGCCAGCCTGGTCTGTCTTCTGCTGTTCATGGGCATGGCCGGAAGTTACCTGCTTCTGCCATATTACCTTCAGTTCGTCCAGGGTTACAGCACGATAGAATACGGTTTCATCCTTATTGCCAACTCAATAGGCATGATCGCCGCCGGTCCAGCCGTGGGGCGCCTTACCGACCGCCGGGGCACTGGCCGCGACTTCATCCCGCTGGGCTGCCTAATTGCCGCCGCCGGCTTCTTCCTTATAACGCTGTTCGGGAACGGTACAAGCCTGTGGTTCATCCTTCTTGCGCTCTTCGTAATGGGTGCTGGTATGGGCACGGCGCTGGTCGCCGCCACCAGCTATACCTTCGCCTTCGGTCAGGCTGGCGAAGACGGGGCAATCTCTGGCATCACTAACACCTTCCGGATGGCCGGCAGCTCAACTGGTGTCGCACTGCTGAGCACGGTCTTCCTGGCCAATGTCATCGTGACGCCGACTGTGAATCTCGTCCCAGGCTTCCATCATGCCTTCTTCATCGCAATTGTCCTCAGTCTCGCGGCCTTCACTGTCGCAATGAGCCTTAAGCATGAGCCAACCATCGCAGGTGATGGAACTGGTGTCTGAAACCATCCCTCCGGCTTTGACGACGTTCTTCGCTGCCCACCCCCGCCTAGCTCTGGCTTTCTCCGGCGGTTGCGACTCGACGTTCCTGCTCTGGTGCGGCCTGTCCTGCGGTGCGGACGTACGCGCCTACCTGCTACGGACCCCATTCGAGTCTCGTACGGACCTAAACGGGGCCGTAGACACCGCACTAACACTGGGTGCGAATCTCACCATTCTCCCTGAGAATCTGTTAGATCGGCCAGCCATATCTGCTAACCAACCAGACCGCTGCTACCATTGCAAGACCGTGCTATTCACCCGGTTGAGAAGTGTCGCTGCATTGGACGACCGGACCATTCTGATTGACGGCACTAATGCCTCCGACGACCCTGTACTTCGGCCAGGAATGCGGGCTCTCGCCGAACTTGGCGTAATCTCGCCGTTGCGGGATGCCGGCCTGACGAAAAAGGAAATTCGGCAACGCTCGCAGAACGCCGGTCTGCCTACTTGGGATATGCCTTCGAACTCCTGCCTGGCCACCCGCATCCCGACCGGCACACCGTTAACCGCGGCCGATCTAGCTCGCACCGAACGGGCAGAGGCGGCGATTGCCGCACTCGGGCTGAAGAACTTCCGCGTCAGACTCCGCGACGGCGTAGCGCTGATACAGACCCAACCGGAACAGGACACACTCCTTGCCAAGTTGAAACCCCGCATTACGGAACTGCTGGCTGCCGACTATCGCTCAGTCACATACGGTTACCGCTGACCCGCAATCTCTTTTAAGCCACGCAACAGTGGATGCTCCCTATGAATGAACCGGACGCCGGCAAAAGCATGGATACCTTGGAACTGCTACGTGCGGTCCGCGCAGGCGAGATCGCACCAGAGGATGCTCTGGTGACACTGAAGATGCAACCGTTTGTCGACCTTGGCTATGCCAAAGCAGACCTGCACAGACGGATTCGGCAGGGCACCACCGAGATAGTCTATGGCACTGGCAAGACCCCGGCGCAGGTCGTCGGCATCACACGGGCTCTGCGCGAGGGCGGCGCCGGCTGCCTCCTCGTGACACGGGTCGACCCCACAATGGCTGCCGCTCTCGCCGCAGCCTTCCCAGACGCCACCTACAGGACGGAGGCCCGGCTCTGCGTAGTGGGAAGGCCGCCTTCGCCGGCGCCGCTGAGTCGCGTCTGCGTAGTTTGCGCAGGAACCAGCGACCTTCCGGTTGCTGAGGAGGCCGCCGCCACGGCCGAATCCCTCGGAAGCCGTGTGGACCGCATCTATGATGTCGGCGTATCCGGCCTGCAGCGGCTGCTATCCTTCGCCGACACACTAATGCGCGCCCGCGCCATTGTGGTAGTCGCCGGCATGGAGGGTGCTCTGCCGAGCGTGGTCGGCGGACTGGTAGACGTGCCGGTGATCGCCGTACCGACCTCGGTCGGCTACGGCGCATCGTTCGGTGGCGTCACCGCACTTTTATCAATGATGAACTCGTGCTCATCGGACGTGTCTGTGGTTAACATCGACAATGGCTTCGGAGCAGGATACATCGCGAGCATGATCGACCGGAGGAGCGTACCGCAATGAGGACGCTCTATCTGGAATGCAGTACCGGCGTCTCCGGCGATATGCTCCTCGGCGCCCTCGCGGACCTATTGGATGACCCCTATGAACTTGAGGAGATCATCGCCAGCGCCGGCATCCCTGGCGTCACGGCCAAAGTCGACATCGACGAGAAATCAGCAGTAACCGGCATCCGCGTCCATATCGCAGTCGACGGCAGAGAAGAGGGCACCGAGCACTCTCATGACGACCAGCACCACGAGAACCACCATCTGGATGACGTCCTCGGCATCATCAACAGCCTGAACGTCTCCGACCGCGTTCGCTCCGATGCGGCCCAGATTTACACGCTCATCGCCGAGGCCGAATCCGAAGTCCACGGCCAGCCGGTCAAGTTAGTGCATTTCCACGAAGTCGGCGCGCTCGATGCCGTTGCCGATATCGTCGGCGTCTGTCTGCTCATCGAGAGACTGGCGCCGGCGCAGATTATTGCCTCGCCTATCCGCACTGGCTACGGCCAGGTGAAGTGCGCCCATGGAATACTGCCTGTTCCTGCACCAGCCACCGCCCAATTGATAAGGGGCCTACCAGTCTACGCCGGCGACGAAGAGGGAGAGTTCTGCACTCCGACCGGGGCGGCACTCATACGCCACTTCGCGGAGCGGTTCGAGCAGATGCCGCTCATGCAATTCGACGCCCTTGGCTACGGCCTAGGCAGCCGCAACTTCCAGCACGCCAACATGCTTCGCGCCTACATCGGCGATGTCAGTCAGACGCTGCCAGCAGTAACTGAAATCCAATGCAACATCGATGACATGACCCCGGAGGACATGGGCGGCGTCATCGACCTGCTCATGACCTATGGCGCGCTCGACGCCAGCATCATTCCGGCTATAATGAAGAAAGCCCGGCCGGGCTATCTGCTGACATGCATCTGCCGGCCAGGAGACGCCGACGACCTCGCGGAGGTCATCCTCGCCCACACTTCCACCATCGGTCTGCGTCTGCACAACTGCGAGCGTTATGAGATGGTCTCGCACTGGGAATCCCGCCACACAGACTTCGGGGATGTCCGCGTGAAGATCTCCGACGGATACGGCGTCAGCAAATGCAAGCCCGAGTATGAGGACCTCAAGCGGCTGGCCTCCGAGAACGACGTCACAGTCAAAGATGTCCGCGACCAGGTTCACCTGGATCCAAAGGATATGCAGTGAGAAGCAGTGCGGGGGAGGGGATTCGAACCCCTGAACCCCTACGGGACGGGATCTTAAGTCCCGCGCCTTTGGCCGGCTCGACCACCCCCGCGTCACCTCCCCTATCGCCAGTTCTGCTAAAGAGGTTTGCTTTATTCCCATCGGGACGGAGCATTGCCTCCGTCCCGACCAAGGTACTTTGCGACACTAATTCCGCAACTGAGTGCCGAGCACCGCTGTGAGAGCAATCTCCGCGGCCTTGATGTCCTGTTCACATTGCACACCCGGCAATGAAACGTGCCTATCCGGAGCTGTTCGCTTAAATCGACTGCAGACTTCAGAGTCACCGGTTCATCGCTGTATCGAAAAATATTGGTCTCGTAGCTGAATATAGAGGCAGTGATCGCGACCGCGATAGGCATCTGACGATCACGGATGGATGGCTACCGCACCATTGCCAGTCTGTCACCGAAAAGGAATCCGTCTCCACTCTCTCGTTAAGGTTAATACCGAAGGACGCGATGCTCTCTGCATGGCAGCGCTGATCCCCGCCCGCGAGACCCTCACCGAGGCTATCGTCAAGGCCATTAACACCCATCCGCGGGTAGAAAGTCAGCGTGAACTTACATCGCTCGTGCTCTCAGAGCTACGGAAACTCGATTCACGCTACAGCGTCAGTGGAACCAGAATGCGCAAGGTCGGCATCGCGAGCGGCGCTGTAAAACTGGAGATCGAGTACCGCGAAGCCCCGCCTGCAGCCCTGCCAGACATCTGTCCAGTCTGCGGCAACGCGATGGCTCCTGTCATGAACCGGACTTTGGATGGCAGCACGGCCGAGGTCAAACGCTCCTGCACAGTCTGCCCGTTCGCCGTCGGCCAAACCGTCCGGGCACCCAGCCGCTATGTCTTCGTACGGTCCGCTGTGCGCAAGCCCTCGCCCGCCGAACTGCGGATCCGCAAACTCCGCAAGGCCGCCTCCCAACTGCGGAGCGCTTCCCGTCTCATCGGCGAGGCCCTCGCCGAGACCTCCTTCCCCCAACGGAGAGAGTTCGCTCAGTCCCGCATCGGTGAGATTCTTACTTCTAAGAAAGATGCCGGAAGCCTTCCGAACCTCATCGCCGACATACGCGACGCCGAGCGTGAGGATCCACTCTGGACCCGGCCGCTAATCTCACCCAAGACAGTCGACCGCAAAGATATTTGACTGTCTGCAGATATGCAATACTGCTAAGGAGAGATGCACCGTGAAGAGCTGGGAGTTCACCAAAATCCAGGGGAACAAGATCAAAATCGACAGCTGGCTGTCCGAGACCATGGGCCTCGTTGACGGCGGCTATATCTACAGCACGCTGTTCAAGTACCCTGAACAGGGCCCCAAGCGGTACGAGCTCATTCTGTCGATGTACCCGCAGGAGAACTTCCGCACACTCGCCCATGTGACCGTCTTCGCAGAAGACATCCCCGGCTCGACTGTCCAAGCCGCCCGCTTCCTGGCCGATCAGAAGATCAACATTCTCAACTCCGTGTCGCTCACCGGCATCTCCGACACCACCATAATTTGGAACATTCTCGCCGAGCTGAACTTCGCCGGCGAAGGCGACCTCATAAAAGAGCGCTTCCAGGCGCTCAAAGCCGCCGGTGACCCTTCCGTTGCAAAGATCAAATATGTCAGCATCAAGCCGGCCAACATCGGCCGCATCTTCCGTGAAAAGAACGATGAAGGCAGCCTAAAATCTGAACTCCGGCACGGCGCTCCAGTCACCTACAGGGACCGCTGTTTCAATCTGAACCAGGAGTACGGCGACCTGCTTGACGACGTTGAGGGTTCCGAGGTCATGATCACACTCGACCCCGGCTCCTGGCTAGTGTCCGTCGTTTTCTTCAAGGCTGATACCAACCTGGTCAAAATCGACATGAACATCCCCGACAGCATCGGCTCCATCGACACCGCCCTTTCCATGCTTGCTGACGTGAAGATCAACTTGATCTCCGTCTTCACGAAGGTTATGATCTCCTATCAGACCATGGATGTGGAGGTTGTGGCCGACGTCAAGAACAGCAGCATTACGGTCGAACAGCTGCAGGCCCAACTGCCGGAATACCTGGCACAGCAGAACGGCGTCTACGAACTCAAGAGCATCGAGCGGTTCTGATGCGTATCGCTGCTTTCATCCGCACCACCTACGGCGAATGGGAAGGCCGTGACTGCTGCCGGGTAGATGTCCGCGGCTGCAACCTGCGCTGTCCCTTCTGCAAAGCGCCAGCCATGCTGAGAACTGAGGGAGAAGACGTTGATCCAGCGTCAGTACTGGCCTATGTAAAGGATCGCGGCGACACTCTCGACGGCGTCATCGTGAGCGGCGGTGAGCCGCTCGCCTCACCGGATCTCTACAAGTTCCTACGGGAGCTAAAGTCGCTCAAGCGCCCGGTGATGCTCATGACGAACGGCTGCTTCCCGGACGCTCTCGACGACCTCATTGGTGCTGAACTGATCGACTGGGTCTCCCTGCACTTGCCGGCGCCACTGGAACAGGCGGCCTACGCCCGTACGACGAACACGCCAGTATCTGACCCGACCGCAGTGCGCCGGAGCCTGCAGATCATGCAGGGATCGGGAGTCAGCTGGGACTGCCGCACAGTGGCAGTACCTGGCCTCATAGACGGCGCCGCTATCGTGCAGATAGCTAAGGCTGTCGGAGAGAGAGGCATCCTGCAGATAATGCAATTCGATTCCCGGACCTGCCTCGACTCCACTTACCAGAAACTGCGGCCTTACGGACGTCCAGAAGCCGCTGCACTGTCGGCAGCAGCCAAACCTTATGTCAAGCATGTAAAGCTGCGTGGTTTCTGATCAACGCCGGAAGTTCTCAACTAGCGCTTTCGCGGCCACTGGCAACGTCATGCTGGAACAGTTGACATACAGTTGCAGATCGGTGTTCGCCAGAGCCTTCTTGAAGCGATCAGTGATAGATGCGTCACGAGTAAACAGGCCAGCGGACAGACCGCATTCGGTATCATCCAGCTCTGCGAGGGCGTCCTTGGCATCAGCCACAACCTTTACAGCCAGCACCGGCAGGCCGCTGTCCATGTACATCAGGTCATCATCGTCGCTTAGTCCAGTCATGATAGCTGGTGAGTAATAGACTCCGTTGGCGGTGAACTCCCGCACAACCTTTTTACCACCGTAAAGCTGCGCTCCACGGCGGTCTTCATTGATCTTGATGAAGGCTGCACCGGCTTCGGGGGAGATAAGCGGACCCATGACTGTCGTAGCGTCAGCGGGGTCATCAACCGTAAAGTCCTTGACCTGTTCAACCAGGGCCTTCGTGAAAGCCTGCTCGTCCTCTGCGAGGACTATGACTTTCGAACATGCATAAAGTCCCTGTCCAGCAGTCGTGAAAGCCGACATGAGCACGTCGGTTGCCGCCTTTTTGACATCAAGCGGCTTCGCCACAATCGCAGGGTTCATGCCCTTAATCTCGTTGATGAAGCCGACATCTTCGTCGACCTGCAGGAACATCAGGTCCTCCATGATCTTCCCTGTACCGCTGGCAACAATACCAGCAGTGAGCGGGTCGCTCGCCAGATCCTCTGCGGACCGATCGTTGCGGTCCATGATCACATTAAGCACACCGTCCGGTAACCCGGCAGCGACGAAGAGCTGATAAACGGCGAAGACCGGCGTGGGGCAGTGCTTGTCCGCCCGCAACACGACTGTGTTGCCGGCAGCGATCGCTGCCCCTGCATAGCCCATCGGCGAGGCGAGAGGCGAACTATATGTTGCAATAACTGCCCACACGCCCATCGCCTTTCCTGGGACCTGCAGGGCATCCTGCGCGGCCTGCCGCAGGACAGCAACAAGCCGATCGGTTTCTGCCAGGGCAGCCCGCCGCGGCAGACCGCTTGCAATGAGGACTTCGGCGGCAAGCTCGTAACGACGGGCGTTCACGGCATCCGCCACAGCATTAACGATCTGCGCCCGCACTTCAGAAGCAGCCGCTGACCAAGCGGGGAACGCCCGGTCGGCGGCCTCGCAGGCCTCCTTCATTGTGCCCGGCTCCGGCTCTTGGAATGTGCCGAAGATGATTGCGCTGTCGACCGGACTGGAACACAGGAACGACGTACCAGAAGCAACCTTTAGGCCGCCGATGTAAGCCGGATAGTCGTGCTTCTCGCCAGCCAACACGGTCTGCAGCGCGGCCTCGAATCTCTTGTCATCAAAAGCGGGTTCTGTCATGCGGTCGCCATGGGCGAACGGGCTGATAATTCTTTCACCTTGAATTAGAACATAAATACAAGGAATCCGTTCACACCGTAATTTGGGGCCGGATGTGTCTTATCGATTCTGTTGAAAAAAACAAACGATTCGACGGCAGTCAAAGTTAATCATCAGGTTCAACAAGAACGTACAGCGCTTCAGCACCGATACACGCAGGAGACTGCGCTCACGGAGTGCGTCTGCGGTCACGACATTGACATCCTGATCGAGAACTCGACCGAGAGTCACGACTTATACTGTATGCTGAATAGACTGGTGGTGTATGTAACGCACACCGACGACATTTTCCGAACACCAACTCAATGATCGAGAACGATAACAAAGAAGCGCGGGAGCTGGCCAGCCATGAATGCAGGCGAACGATGAATGTAATCGAGCACGCGCCCTCGCATCTTCCGAACCCAAGGGCACTGCTCCCATACCACACCTAGATCCACGCGCACTTGATGATCCGAGGGTGTAAGGACATCGCCGCTACAACAACGCATCGCGCTGACTGAGAATATAATCTGGCGGCTGTTGGCGGACCGGACCTCCGCTGTCGTCTGGTCAGTGCCGGACTTCGGCGTGTTGGTAGTAGTTCATTTGACCGCCGTAGCTGACGACATAAACCAGTTCCAGACAGACACTAATTCGAGGGCAGCGTTCATTTGATTCTTCCACGCGCCCGATTCGTTCATCACGCAGAAGCGCCGACGGCTACGAACTGCCAATAGGACACAACAAGACACCAGTCGCCTGCAGCAACTCGCTCCCGGAAACTGTAGGCAATCATCTTGCACAGGATTACGGGAATGCGACTGCCGGGCAAAGGGATATGACGGGATGACTTTGTCTTTCGAAACTGTACCTAAAATCGTCACAGTATCGAACTACAGGTGGGAACACAAAATAACCTTCGAGGCCGGGCAATAAATTGACAACCAGGAACAGCTGAATCCCATTCGGCAACATGAACTGATGCGTTTTTACCGACGATCCAGCGAATGCTTTATCATAAGACGAGCAAACCAGCAATATACAGACCAGTTTTTAATGGAATGATGTTGCTGCGGATGATACAACGGCCACCGCCAACGATTAAATACGAAAATCATTATGGGCAAAGTAAGGACTCATGGTCTAGGGGTTATGACGTCGCCTTCACACGGCGGAGGTCGCCGGTTCAAATCCGGCTGGGTCCACCATATTTCTGACTTTCTTTCCACTATGACCGACCATTCGGCCTTATACTCTTCCTTTGTCTTTGTGTCTTTGCCAATAAATCATGTTGAGTTCAATCTTCCTGAATGAAACGTTGATAATGGAATATACATCCAAGTATTTGAGATAAACATTTATTTAAGATGATTATAGACCAATCCAATGAGCAAATGTCTCCGTTGCGGTTATGAATGGCAGCCGCGGAAGCATAATCCCGTCCGGTGCCCTTCATGTAAATCGACGCGTTGGAATGATGCAGCAGTCGCCAACCAATGCCAGCGGTGTGGAGCCACTTGGACCCAACGGGGAGAGACATTGCCTAAGTACTGCCCAGTGTGCCACTCTGCAAAGTGGAACGCCGAACGGCTCACCTATACTTGCCCCCGCTGTGGCCGTACCCGCGTGCTGCGGGCGAACAGCCGGCGGGGTCTCTGCCCCGTCTGCGACCGCTATGCCGACGGCCACCGGGCCCAGCCTCCGACACGGGAGGAACAGGCGCCGGTACTCGAAAAGCCCCGGACGAAGCGGCTTTGGAGCGACGGCAACGGCCTCTACTGCTTCCTCGATGCCGACGGCAACACCGTCTACGTCATGAACCGCGGGAAACTTGCCGGCTCTGCTGGTCTCCGGGGCTGGTGCCGGTGCTACGGACTAGACCCGCAGAAGGTCCTCGAAGATCCAGAGGGTGAGGCCTCCTTCCAACTGTCCCAGCTGGCTGGCGGTGTGCTCGCACGGCGGGAGGCTTACAGGGTTAGGACACAGGAGCTCTCAGTCGAACGCAAAGTATCCTCACTGGCTGCAGCATGCCTCGCTCTCAAGGACGCCGGCATGTGCTCGGTGGCGATTGCGATGAAACTCGAGTTGCCATTCTCGGCAGTGATGGACGCGTTGAACGGCCGTGAGATCGTATTCCGCAACGGTGAGGAAGAAACAGATTCCCGCAGTCCATGAAAAGGTGGACCCAGCCGGATTCGGACCGGCGACCTCCGCCTTGTAAGGGCGGCGTCATAACCACTAGACCATGGGTCCCTGCATGCCCCATCGAGGAAGCCGTATTAAAAATATCGGCAGTGACCTTAAGATAAAATACCCGTGATGTTATGGACTTCGCACTGCGGTTGTAGTCCAGTGGTTATGACGGAAGCTTCCCAAGCTCCTGACCCGGGTTCGAGTCCCGGCAACCGCACCATAATTTTTTACATCTAACATCTTGGCTAAATTTTTCAGCCTGAAGCTGCCTGGTCACTTCGATTCTTCGGATACATGTCATACGATGGTTTCTGTTTTCATGCTCTCACGAATTTCTTTATAAGTAAAGCCTGTTTTTTGATAAGCACCTATTTTCATCTGGTTTACAAAGATGTGCCGGCGATCTGCATCGAAGGACATGACCTTCAGGTAGAACCACATGACGCGATGGCACTCCGTCCTCATGAGAACTATCGGGATTGACCACACACATTATCTCTTTAACATGGTCTGTATCATCAAGAGAATAACCACTTTTTACATGGCTAGACATGAAAATCAATGTTGACACCGGTCTGGCATGAACGGATTTTGACACATACGTTAATGCATCTAAAAACAGGAGCACTGAGGAACTGCGTTCGATAATTACCTCCTAACCCGCATCTCGAACAGGCTGCCCTTGTACAGATCATACGCCTCGGTCTGCCAACAGCCATAGCCGTGCCGCTCCTTCCAGGCCGCATCACCGATTGCATCTCGCTCCGTAAACACGCAAACCTGGAGCGGTATACTGCACCCATAGATTATCACGAAGCCGATTCGGCTGACGCGAACTCGGCTAGCAAGTGGATCTTGGTCCACCACGTTAGGCCTAGCAACTGACACTTCTTTACAATCTAGCCGCTACAAACAGTATGCGCATAGCAGGTCGAGTCCCGGCATGATCAGAATCAGTCAGAATACAGTCTCGGCAACCAAAACTGAATTGCCTTCCGGTGGCATTTCTGTTTGGAACTCCGCTTACAGACCTCCTTGATTTCATATTATCACCGTAACTCAGTTTTACTGACTACAGTCTTATAAAAATTATTGCGCAAAAGATCATGACTAAAGCGGAATGGACCGCAGGTTGCCTGCGGTCCTCGACCAAAAACCACCGAACACGATTTACAACTGCGGATTAGACAAACTGCATGGTAAAGAGAACATTTCACGGACCCGTCCTACCCATGCGTGCTCCCCTTCCGTGCCCGTACCGATCGTACACCGATTTGGCCGTGAACGCGACAAGGAATGCGAAGGTGATGACTAAAGTGACCATAGCTCCTGGAGGTAAATCAAAATCGATGGACAGTACCAATCCAAGCATCGAAAACGCCACTGACAGCACCACCGCAGACACCATGAGCTCCCCTATACTGCTAGAGAACAGCTTTGCTATCGCCGCAGGAATCGTCATCAGTGCTAATATGAGCACGATGCCAACTATATTGGTTATCATCACACAGGTAATTGCCACCATCAAGTTCAATAAGGCATTCATAGCCGTCACACTGATACCGCCGAGCTTCGCCTGGGTCTCGTCGAACGTTAGCAGCTGAAGGTCGCGATACAGCCATATGACTGTGGCGGCCACGGCGACAGTCACTCCGATCATCAGCATTATGTCGCTACGCCCCACCAGAAGTACATCTCCGAACAGTATACTCTCATAGGACCTGGGCGTCACGACCGAACGGTCCATGAGGTTCATGAATATGACCCCCATCGCCATCCCGGATGCCCACAGGATACCTATAACTGAATCCTGGCTGATCCTTTTCAGCACTGATGGTATGGACATCACGGCAGCGGATGCGACGGCGAACAGCAGCGCTCCCTCCATCGGCGTGAACCAGGACACCAGAAATACAGATTCGACGTAGTACGCCATTCCTATGCCGCCGAACATAGTATGAGCAATGCCTCCGGTGACCGAAACCATGCGTTTCACCACCACGTACGTGCCTATTATTCCGCACAGGACGCAGGCTATCGCGGTGGCTATGAACATATTCTGTATCAGTGGCATCGCCAGCATCGTCGACCAGTCCGTCATCGGTGCCCACCCCCCGTGGTGCGAAGGAACTCCGGAACACAGTGAAAACCGAGAGACACCATGTCATCGGTTATCTCCGGCGAATCGTTCGATACCAGCCTGCGGTTCATGCAGGCGACCCTCTTCACGTCACGGGATATGCTCCCGATGTCGTGCGTTATCACCATGATGGCCACACCCTCGGCGTTAGCCTTGCGCAATATGTCGTACGTGCAGTCCCTCATGGACGGATCCAGGCTGGCCGTCGGCTCGTCCAGCATGAGTATCGGAGGATTGGGGGCCAGCGCCCTTGCCAGGAGCACCCTTTGAAGCTGCCCCCCAGAGAGGTCGCTGATCCTCCTGCTGCGGAGGTCGGAGACTTCCGCGTACTCCATGGCCGTGTCGGCCATCTCCCTCTCCTCCCTGCTGTATGCCGGTCTGAGGCCTTTGTGGGCCCTTAGACCGGAGAGCACAACTTCGTCGACGCGTATGGGGTAGTCATAGTCGAATACCCCCTTCTGCGGGACATACCCTATGCTCCTGGCGCCGATTGAGGGAGGCCGGCCCAAGATGGCGACGCTACCAGAAATCGGCTCGATGAGACCCAATATGGTTTTGAACAGCGTGCTTTTACCGCCACCGTTCGGACCTATCACAGCCAGGAAGTCGCTCTCCATCAGCTCCAAATCCACATCCTCGATGACCGGGATTCCGTTGTATCCAGAGGTTAAACCTCTAATCTCTATCGGCAGCATCACGGTCACTTGGAGGCATCTATTGTGGTGCCGAAGGTCTCTATAGCGTACGATAGATAATCGATCCAGTCTGTCGCCAGTTGGTTCACCACTATTACGTTGACGTATATTCCGCTCTCAGCCAGCTCGCCCTTTGTCAGTGGGAGGTCGTCGATGGACCCGACATACACGTTGACCGGGTTGACAGCGCTTGTGGCGCCGACCAGAGTTGCTATAACCGTTGCCGGAGTCGTACTTCCGCTCACAGACTCCTTCAACTCCAATTGTCTTATGCTGTAGTCAGAAAACAGGTACGACCATGCCGGGTGCCATATAACAATCTCAGACCCAGAGAGGCCGCTCAGGTATTCGTCCGCTTCCGTTTCTGCCATGGTACACTTTTCCTTGTACTCCTCGTATCCAGTCTCGAACATGGATGCGTCTTCAGGGTACCTCTCAGTCAGCGTATTGAGGACGACCTCTGCAAACGCGGCGAGGTTAGAAGGCGATGTCCAGACATGGGGATCGGTCTCTTCTCCTTCGTCGGGATCTCCTTCCAGCAGAGTTATGCCCGACTCACCACACAGGTCCACAGTATGAAGTTCCGGTATGTTCTCCTTTATAGTGTCTAGATTCGTGGTCTCCCATTCTATTCCCGACCCGATGTAAAAGTATACATCCGCATCGGCGGCACCCGCTATCTCTGACGGGGTTGCGTCTGTTCCGTGGGGATCGCTACCTGCCTCCACGAATGAAATCACCGTGTAATCGTTGCCACATATCGCCTCCACCATTTCCTGCTCCCAGCTCATTGTCACGTATATGGTTCCTTTAGAATCGTTACCGTTATCTTTCGAATAACTCTCGAAAGCGATTATGCTCGCACAGGCCACCAGCACAACGGCAGCAATTACTGCCAAGATCTTTTTATTCATGCAGATCGAAACATTGTAAGTATTCAACTTATTAATTTTTACTCAATAAGTTATTAAAATATAATTACATTAGGCTACAATATTATTAATGTTTACAGAATCTATTTGCGATAATTTTCCTGCTCCGTCAAACAGATTTTCAACATAGGCGTGATTACTACTGGCGTGTTTCTTGTCGCCAGTAAAATACCTGACATCTAAGAAGCATACGCCTTTAAGATGAACGATTGAAACATCATCATTCACCTTTAGACAAAGGAAAATATCTTATATTTGTCTTATTGAAACTCCGATGTTGATTTTTTTTCTATTTTATCAATAAAACTTGATTTATTTTCTTTTTAAATTTTACTCATATTTGATCAACATCACACTACAATCGTGACAATAAGATCTGTTGTCATATCATTCATTGACTGGAAAAGATACAAAACTTTAATCTGCTTGAATTCACTTCTATTTTAAACAACAAAGAATAAACTGCACCTGAGAACAAGCAGGTTTTTACAGGGATTTTTTTCTTTGATCGTTTCAGAAGAGACCATTCAGTTGTGATGGATTATGATGAACAACGGGTTCGTAAGGAGACTTTACGGAATGTTGTTCCCTGACTGCAGCACATCTCGGTTTGCCAAGATTTCCCTTGCAATAGTCCTCATACTGATCCCGATAATGTTCTATTACGGAAAATGGGCAGACGCGACGGATCACTACTTCACATACGCTGAATATGTGATCAGCGGGATGGTCCCATACCGCGATTTCGATTTCGAATATCCCCCTCTGGCCATGCTTTTCATGGTCATACCCGGACTTTTCACATCCAACCGCGATGTCTACTGCATCCTTTATGCATTCCAGTCACTCGCATTCTTCATCGTCGGAGTGTACTATGTGGGGCTTATAGCCAAGAAAAACGGGACCCACAACGGCAGGATGATGCTTCTTCTCCTGATGACCCTTGCAATGGCCAACATATTCGTGATAGCGAGGAACGACATCTATCCGACGGTGTTCTGCATCATGTCTTTCTATTACTTCTTAAATAAGAAGTATGCGGCTTCTTGGGTCCTACTCTGCTTGGGAGTAATGACAAAGATGTATCCTCTGGTCCTAGCTCCGGCCCTCTTCATACCGTTCCTGATTAGAAAGGATTACTTCGGGGCACTGAGAGGGATAGCCGTTTGCGTCGCCGTGTGTCTGCTCATATCCCTTCCTTTCATAATATCCGATCCGTCCACCGCATTCAGCTATCTCACGTATCATCTGGACCGTGGATTGCAGATAGAGTCCGTCGCAAGTTCGTTCATAATGTTCTTTAACATATTCGACCCCAGCTTGATATCCGTGTCATTTGGTTACGGGTCCTATAACATAGATGGAGAACTCCCAGATATTATTGCTTATTCGCTGAATTATGTCCTCCCGTTGGTCCTTTTAGCGATCTTTGCATGGGTTCTCGTCAGACTTTACAGAGTGAGAACGCATGCAGATACTGTTCACGTCCGCATCATAGTGGTACTGGCGAGTTTAGAAGTGGTATTGGCGTTCATGACTTTCAGCAAAGTCTTCTCTGCACAGTATGTCATATGGGCCTTGATGCTGCTGACGATAACCCAATTCGCTTGCCTCAATGGAAGGATAAAGAACGAGATCCTCATGCTGGCATTCCTTTACGGGATCCTCTCCATGATAAACGGAGACCTCACCTGCACCTACCTGATACAATTGAATACAGTGGCAATTGTGGTGGTCCTTCTCAGAAACATAGTTCAGATAGCTCTGATGATAGATACTCTCCGTCTGATATCATTTGAGATTGATTCGGAAAAAGGACACGCCGGATCCGATGACGGGTTCCCTGCAGAAACACAGTCTACAACAATAAATGAGAAAATCTGAAGACGCTGGATACCGGTATGATTGAAGATCCCTGAATAGATAAGACTTCTTCCGATTCCACACAGGTTCTGATATAGTAATATTCGGGTCTCAGAGTATATCTCAGTTCAAAGATTCGTAGCATTTAACCGTTTATTTCTATACATACTTCCGAACAGATTATAACATATCAGCGTAAACTTGTCAATCTTCGAGCCGTTGGACAGACTATTTATGCGTCAACTATACAAGAAGAATTGAGTTCGGAACACCTGTCCGAGTTACGATGAGAAGTTTCTCACAAAACAAGCAATACACCTATCGTTTACAGTGATGGGTGTCTTGTGTCGGCATAACGCAACCAGCAGATATGTACATTCGACAACTGCTTCCGAAATAAGTCTCCTACGCATAGCCCACATAGTTCCGAATAGAATTAAAGCATTGAAACAAATGACACTGCATGAGTTTCTTGACTGATAAACCGATGATTGTACGCATTGTACCGATTGTATACGCCATCATTGGAGCATTCATGCTATTTGTCGCGGTCACTGAACGGTCTGAATGGTATTTCGCGGCGGCATACATCATCGTTGCCGCGGTCTGTTTTCTCTGTCTCTTCATGGTTCAGAGTCGGAAATGGTATGCCTGGCAGTTATGTCTGGTCTCTTTTGCAGTCTTTGCCGTATGGGCAGTGTTCGCGTATCTGGAAACAAGGGCACTCTTCTGGCTTGTGTTAATGCTAATCGACGCGGTAATCATAATAGGGTGGGTCCCCCGCTTCACCCGGAGGTATTTCGATGCGGGAGCCTGAAGGAGACCAGCCTTCACACCGCTTATTCGAAGATGTATGCATCAGACGGACGTGTAATATCATGTGAATCATGTCTCTGAATATCATTAGACAATTGTCTAATGATAATCTATATAAATGAATTATTGACTACCATATATCGGTGATTATTGTTGCTAATCGATTGTGCAGCCAATATCTCTAGTGCAATAAGCGACTACAGCGCAAGTGACACCATATGGGTCCTTGTTACTGCAGCGCTTGTCTTCTTTATGCAACCGGGCTTCGCTATGGTCGAAGCTGGTCTTACGAGAGCCAAGAATGCTGGAAACATTGCCATGAAGAACCTTCTCGACATGTGCTTCTCAACGGTTGCCTTCATTTTAATCGGATTCAGTCTGGCATTCGGGAGTGACATCAACGGTTTCATCGGCATGCCATCTCTCTTCATAACCAACTACACCTATGACTCGACCATCTCGTTGGGCGCGTTCATAATCTTCGAACTGGTTTTCGCAGGTACAGCAACCACCATAGTTTCTGGAGGTATGGCCGAACGGACCAAGTTCGAATCGTACTGTATCTACTCCATCATAATGAGCGCACTGATCTATCCGATAGTGGCTCATTGGGTGTGGGGCGGCGGATTCCTCTATACGAGAGGATACATAGACTTCGCAGGTTCGACAGTCGTCCACATGGTCGGGGGCATAAGCGCTTTATTGGGAGCTTATTTCCTGGGTCCGCGCATTGGAAAGTACGGAAAGGACGGCTCAGTCCATGCATTCCCCGGACACAACCTGACGCTAGCCACCCTGGGTGTCTTCATCCTGTGGTTCGGATGGTTCGGCTTCAACGGAGGTTCGACCCTGGCAATCCAAGGATACGATGCAGGCGAAGCGGCAGGAGAGATCATCATCAACACTTGCCTAGCTGCCGCTTGCGGCACTATCGCCGCCATGTGCACGACGTGGATCAAGTTCGGTCATCCAGACGTATCATATACCTTGAATGGATGTCTGGCCGGCTTAGTCGGCATAACCGCAGGCTGTGCGGTTGTCGACTACTATGGAGCAATAGTTATCGGTATCCTTTGCGGTGTAGCAGTCGTCTACATAGCAGAATACGTGGACAAGAAGGTCCGTATCGACGACCCAGTGGGAGCGTTCGCCGTTCACGGGGCCTGTGGCGCCTTCGGGACATTCTTGGTGGGATTCCTGGCAACGGACAAGGCCTTCAACTACGGGGCGGATGCAGGCATACTTTACGGCGGCAGCCTGCACCAACTTGGCATACAGGTTTTCGGAATCGCCTGTATCGCCGTCTGGGTCATCGTCACAATGGGAACTGTATTCTATGTGCTAAAGCACACTATCGGCCTCCGTGTATCTCCAGAAGCGGAACTGTCCGGTCTGGACATTTCAGAGCACGGTCTGGCCAATGCATACTCGGGCATGATGCCCGACCTACAACTGATAACCAGCGTTCCGGAGAAGGACGATGCCCAGATGGCCAAGGAGGCCGCTTCTAGCCAGGGTGTCACAGTGGAGGACCATTCTGCACCGGAAAGCAGCAACAGCCCGCTGAAGAAGGTCGTCGTCATCACCCGCCGCGAGAGTATCGACCGGCTTATGAAGGAACTCAACGCCATAGGCATCGGCGGAATGACCGTCACGATGGTTGAGGGATATGGAGCGCAAAAGGGACAGACCACAATATACCGCGGTGTGGAAATACAGAGCAAGCTCCTCCCCAAGATGAAGGTGGAGACAGTCGTTGCCAGTGAGAAGACGGACGAGGTAGTGAGCACCATCCGCAATGCCATCTACACAGGCAGCATAGGCGATGGAAAGATCTTCGTATACAGTGTTAATGAAGCACTGAGAGTACGGACCGGCGAAACCGGCGTTGCGGCAGTGAAGACCGAATCATCCTGACCGTCTGCATTCAAACTTCTTACCGGTCCTTCGGGACCGGACCTTTTTCGAATTCGTTACAAACCGATACAGATACAGGGAATATGAATTTTGACATCTAATCTTCGATGGAAAGACCATGATCATTATGACTTCCGAATGAATCCACAATACATCAGCATACACTTGTTTATCCACGATCATGCCAGTTGCAACCTTTCTCTAACGTCCATTGTCCAGATTTAACAACTTGCATTTACTGCAGATTCTGTTTCCTTTGCATGAATGAAGCCAGACCGTTGAACTTTTAGAATTGAGCAGTGCGAACGAAAGTGCAATCCTTAAAACTAGACATTTAGGTCATTTTGTAAATGTTTTCATATTAACCTTTAATTTCTTTGCAAAAAAAATATTCAATGTGTAAATAAAAAGACGAATATATCTATGAAATCATTCTAAGTCCATTTGTCATATATTTGCTAATTTGAAGCAGAATAGGATTTAATAATGCAGTGTACATAAAGAAAAGGCTGGCTGTCTGCATGGATGTTGTTTTTTTATCTATAGGAACTAGTTATGATAATTGTTTGGATGTATCTTCCAATAATTTGAGAGAGCATGTACATGATTTGACAGTGCGCTGTTATGATTCGTCTAATCTTAACAAGGATCCACATCTGAACAGTGAATTCTTAGAGACAGTGAAGGAATGCAACCTAGTAGTGGTAAAATCTCACAGTGACGTCAATATTTACAAAGGATTCGACACACTAATCGTCACCCTTGTGAAGATTAAGACATCTATGATACTCGAATGCAACCAGCAGTCCATTACAAATTCATACAGGAACATGTTCTATGGAAGTGATAAAGACTATGCTCTCCTTATAACATTAATAAAGATAGGCGGGGAAAAGAACTGGTCATCGGTTTTAAAGTGGTATTTGAACAACATCAGAGGATTTGACTTCAAAATAAATGACCCATACATTCCACCGGCACAGGGAATATACATATCAAGAGAAGAACAGGCTGACCTGAGCAGACTCGGAGAATTTATAGATAATTCAAAGCCCAATATACTACTCCTTTTCCATCAAAAACAATTCAATAATCATGATGTTGGGTGGGTGGATGATTTTGTATCTGTAATCAAAAATAAAGGCGCTAACCCAATACCAGTGTTTCTAATCACGTACGAAGACCAATCCATCGGATCCATCGGCATAAAAAGGTTCGTCGACGAATATCTGATAGAGGACGGTCAGAGCATTATTGACTGCGTCATAGAGACCATGAGTTTTTCACAAAGAATAATGTCCAGAATGCAACAGAACGGCCTCAACGGTGATGATGATTTCTTTTCCAGACTGAATGTCCCTGTATTGAAGGTTCTTCTTTCAGATCAAACTCTCGATGAATGGAAAAAAGATCCTCTGGGAATACCCATCGCCCAGATGCCTTCGAATCTCAATGCTTCAGAATTAGACGGACAAATCATAGAGCTCCCGTGCGCTATAACAGAATCGTCCGATAACAGACAGAAAGAACACGTCTCCATGATAGAACGTATGGAGAGAATATCGGACAGAGCTCTTGCCTGGGTGAATCTGCAAAAAAAACCGAATGAATTGAAAAAGGTGGCCATATTGCTTTACATGTACCCCCCAAGAATGGACCTTGCAGGAGGAGCATTCGGCCTGGATAGCATGGAAAGTATCTCGGACATCCTGAAGGCATTGAAGAGAAATGGCTACGATGTCGGAGACCAGTCCCCAAGCGGCAGGGAGCTCTGCGACATGCTGCTTGAGAGAACCACAAACAATATAGAATGTATGTCAGACGAACGTGCAATAGACTCCTCGGCAGGAATTGTGTCCGCATCTGCGTATTCTGATATCTTAAAAGGCATTCCGAAGAAATCTTCGGAGATGATGTGCAAGAACTGGGGCGAACCTCCCGGCAAAGTGATGACCATCGGCGACAGAATCCTCGTACCAGGGATGGTCTTCGGTAATGTTTTTGTAGGATTCCAGCCAGATCGCGGTAAGAGTACTGCGGAAGCCTATCATGATGCATATACATCCATGCCGCATCAGTATCTGGCCTTCTACAGATGGCTCAAAAATGATTTCGATGCCGACGCAATCATACATGTCGGGACTCACGGTACGGTTGAATGGCTTCCTGGAAAGTCTGTGTATCTATCCGATGAATGTTACCCAGACATCGTCATGGATTCTCTTCCGAACATATACCCATACATCGTAGACAATCCCGGAGAGGGAATACAGTCAAAACGCAGATCCGCCGCGGTGATAGTGACCCACATGATCCCCCCAATGATGCGCTCCGTCATGTATGACGACCTATCGGATCTCGAACGCCTCGTATCCTTGTATATGAAGGCAGAAAGTAACCAAGCAAAAGACGAATGTGACGTATTGTTCTCTCAGATAATGGAATTGTTAACGAAGAATAATCTGTCAGATCTCATATCAAATGACCCACAGGCCCAGCAGATAGACCGCATCCACGATTACCTTCTAGACCTGAAGGACAACCTTGTTTATGACGGGCTTCATGTCCTGGGGAGGGTACCTGAGGGCAAAAGACTTGATGAGATGATATATAGCATTACCAAGGTGGATTCTGATTTTTCTCTTCGGACAGCAGTTTGCAGGTATGTATCTGCTAACGATGTGGACGAGGACCCTGATGACCTTACTGAAGAGATCATCCGTATCATGCACAAGCATGGATTTGTACTTCCCACATCACTGGATGACATCTCTTCAAAATTTAATGATGAAAAGATAATCGGTGCCTGCAAATATGTGTGCACCGACATAATCCCAAAAATATCCGCAATAGGGAATGAGATTGACAGCATCATAAAGGCTCTTAACGGACGGTATGTGGCTCCGTCTCCTTCCGGATGCCCGACGAGAGGCAGCATTGACATGTTACCTACTGGCCGTAATTTCTATTCATTGGACCCAGACGAGATACCTTGGAAATCTAGTTGGGCGATAGGTGTCAAACACGCAGACCAGATGATAGAGAAGCATATCGAAGAGACCGGAAGCTACCCGAATGATATAGGCATTGTACTTTGGGATGTTGAGACTATAAGAACAGGCGGTGAAGACATTGCCTACATTCTTTGGCTCATGGGCCTTAGACCGACATGGACCAAGGAGGGACACGTCACTGGCCTGGATGTGGTACCCGTAGCAGAATTAGGCAGACCCAGACTGGATGTTACGATAAGGGCCAGTGGCCTATTTCGCGACACTTTCCCAAATCTTCTCGAACTTCTTGACGAAGGCGTTAGAATGGTAATGGGTCTGGACGAACGTGAGGAAGACAATCGCCTCAGAGCGAATATGCAGAGTGAAGCGCTTGAAGTCATGGAGGAAGGTGTACCGAGGGACCAGGCAATCGACCAGGCTTCCAAGCGGATATTCAGTACCGCTCCAGGACAGTATGGTGGAGGCGTAATAGCGGCAATCGTCAAATCAGGTTGGAACGGCATAGACGATCTGGCTAGCCTCTTCCTCGATTACGGGTGTTATGCATACGGAAAAGGAAAATTCGGTCAGAAATCCAAAGAAGAGTTCATAAAACGGATATCGAAGATGAAGGTCACCGTAAAGAATCATACAACCCGTGAGATGGACATGTTTGACATGGATGACGAATATGACTTTCTTGGCGGGATGAATGCAGCCGTCAAATCTTTGACGGGAAACAAGCCCAGTTCATACATGGGAGATTCTTCGAATCCGAACAATCTTAAAACAAGAACGGCAGAAGATGAGGCGCGCTACATATTCAGAAGTAAGATCTGTAATCCTGAATGGATAAGCGGACTAAAAAAATTCGATTATTCCGGGGCTCAGCAACTTTCAAAGACACTGGAATATGTATTCGCATGGGATGCCACATCTGACATAATCGACGACTGGATGTTCGAATCGATGGCCAGAGAGTTTGTGCTGGATAAAGATACAAACAATTGGCTGAAGAAATGCAACCCCTATGCTCTTAAGGCCATGACCGAAAGACTCTTGGAAGCGTATGAGCGTAAACTGTGGTCTGCTGATGAAAATACCATTGAGGAACTGCGTGCGGAATATCTGGAAACAGAAGAATTCCTGGAAGAAAAAAATGAGCATCTTTGATTGATTCGAATATCCCGATTAAAATCGGTTTGGAACAGTATGTGGCGAAAAATTTACCACGTGCTGTTCTTTTGTTTCATCAGCAGATATATGAATATTGGGCTACCGATCAATGCAGTGGTAACTCCCACAGGAATGCCTGATACAGTAACGAGCTTTGATATGCAATCCGATCCGACCAACATAATCATGCCGATCAATGCTGAACACGGCACCACGTACCGATTGTTGGATCCAACTATCATCCTGGCAATATGAGGACAAACCAAACCTACAAACCCTATCGTTCCTGTGAAAGAGACTGCCATTGCAGTAACAAAAGCCACGAAAATCAGGCAGATTACTCTGAAACTTTTGACATTAATGCCTATGCTTTTTGATAGTTCATCGCCGGCAGTGATGGCGTTAAGACTTTTAGATACAACGAATCCGAATACAAGCATAATCGCTGCCATTACGACCAGTACAGAGACATTGCTCCATGTTATACGCCCCAAGGTTCCCAGCGTCCAGCTGAATATCGCATGAGCACTATCAGGATCCGCGCTGTATCTGACCAGCGATGATATCGCTGAGAACATATACATTATTCCTATGCCGGTAAGAATCATCATCGTTGGGGTGATTCTTTTTTTAATGATCGTAACCGTCGCTATACCCAATGTCGGTATTAAAGCGAATAGAAATGCGTTAGCCATTGTTGCTGCATCCCCGTTCAACAAAGGTATCACGGATATCCCGTAAGCCAAGTATATGGAGACACCCAACAGAGCACCAGATGATATGCCGGTGGTGAATGGATCGGCAAGAGGGTTCTTGATTACTGGCTGCATTATGGCCCCTCCAACAGCCAATATCACCCCAACAGATATGCCTCCGATGATACGCGGAAGGTTCATATCAACGACGATCTCATCCTTCATCCATTGGTCGTATGTATCAGTGGGTATGCCCATGATATGATCTATCAGTACCTGGTATGCTTCTACAAAACTTATCGGGTATTGTGATATCGACAGCCCGATTATGAATATCGCTACCATTATAACCGAAAGAAAGGCCATTATCAGCAAACATCTGTGGGTCAAGAGATGATAGTCGGATTTTAATTGTTCAGAGCCAGACATCTTGATGTCACCACATGTTCTTGGATTGTTTTATGACCATATACAGGAAGATGGGAGCACCGACAAAGGACACTACAACGCCGACAGGAACGCTCCCGACACTGGACATCATTCTAGAGATAACATCGCATATCAGAAGGAGAGAAGCTCCGAACAATGCAGAAGCGGGTACGACGAACCGATTGTCGCTGTCTATCAGCATACGTACGATATGCGGTGATATCAGTCCAACGAATCCTATCACCCCAGCATATGCAACGATCGAGGCTACGATGAGGGAGACCAGTACCATAATAACGACCCTGAGATTCTCCACATTCAATCCCAGGGCCTTGGCCTCTTCATCACTCATCGACAGCATGTTCATCTTTTTAGATAAGAACATCATCGTGACCGATCCGAATAGTGTGATGATCAGAGAGAGCGGAAGGCAACCCCAGGTTATGTCGGTGAGCGAACCTATCTGCCATGTGTATATGGTTGCCAATGTCTCTGAATCGGTGAAAGAAAGCAACAGGGTCGTCAATGCGTTGAACAGATACGAGATGGCCACTCCGGCCAGTATAAGTGTGGCGGGTGATGATTTGCTGGTCGGTGACAGAAAGATCATGGCAAGCATCGGTATCAATGCAAATATGAAGGCATCGAATACAGAAACACCACTTAATGTCCCGTCCATGACGAATATGCCCATAACGGCCGCCACAGCTACACCGAAGCATGCTCCAGAGGATATGCCGGTTATGTACGGATCGGCAAGCGGGTTCTTCATGACACTTTGCATTGCAGCGCCGCTCACTGCGAGACCCGCTCCCGCCACCAATGCAAAAAGTGCTCTGGGAAGGCGGACATCCCAGATGATGTAATCATCGAGCCATTCGCTTGTGCCACTTTCGAATTGCATGCCAATCAGATGATTGTAGATGACGTCATACACCTGGAGTATGGACAGATCTCTGCCACCGACCGTGACAGATGAGCCTATGGCGACAAAACACAGTATCAGGCAGCATAAAACAAAAATTATTTTTTTGTGTGTATACCGACGATACGCCTCTTTTATACCGCTTTCACCTGTCATGCGCATCTCATCCATCAGAAAATCATTGCCTTCAGGAGGAAGAGGGTTCCTCTTCCTCCTTTCAAATCAGCTTCCTAGAACCTCCTCCTGTGTCATGTAGTACTGTAGGCCGTCGCATTGCTCCTCACTCCATCCCCAGAACGTCATATAGAAATCTGCCAGATATGATTCTGCCCAGCCATCATCAAAAAGATTGGAATACGCATATTCTGCGATTATTCCAGATTTAAGAGGAGCAGGCATCATGGTTGATACGACGATTGCATTGCCATTCTGACAACACTGCAGAGAACTGAAATTATTGAGAAGATTAGCAAAATAGTCAGGACATGTGGTGTAGTCCTTATCGAACCAACTCCAGCCATCGCTGCTTCCTCTCAGTGCCACCAGTACACCTACATCCATATAATTCAGCCAGGTGTCTGTTCCACCTACGTATTTAAGTGATGTAGACCCAACAGACACAGTGTCCGCAACAGGACATGACAAACCCGCCCCCTCAATGACATCTACATTCGAAGACCCTTTGACCGCCACATACTGGGTCATAGTAGAAGCGATTCCAGAAACCTGTTCGACTGTTCCATCGTATACGGATTCGAGATGCTCTTGCAGATCGTTGTAATAGTCGTTTATCCAATCTGCGAACTTTATGGCGGTTTCTTGATATTCATTAACTGATGTGCCAAATAAGAATCCGATCAGAAGTACCGCTGACGTGTAGTCACCAACATCAGACATTCCGTCAGCCACCTGTATGAGGTCGATTCCGGCCCCCTCTATGGTGGATGCATTGGTCAGTGTACTTGAAGATGAAGAGTATACATATGCACTGCAACCGTATTCGGTTACAAAATTAGATGCTGTATCTACATCCACGCCTACAGATTTGCTGGATATGCGGCATCCTTCAGTCATTACGTCAAAATAATCACCAAACACATACTGGTCATACATTGACTGATCAGTATATGTGAAGCTGGTTCCTTTTATCTCACTCACAATGCCAAGCGTTTTAAGCATAATTATTGTCGTTTGAGCCGAAGAAGACAACGCAGATGTAATCGGATATTTTGTGTCTACGACATAATATCCGCTAGGATTCTCATTATAGTGATATACTGTGACCTGATTGTCTGCACTTGCGTTCATTATTTTTTGAACATATGCAATATCGTCAGAGTTTACGTTTCCATCATAATTGGCATCTGCAAAAGGATAGTCGGTCTTCCAATCCAGACCATTGTCGATTATAGTTTGGATCAGATTTATGTCCTTACCATCAATCACATAGTCATTATTGGCATTCCCATAGACTTGTAGACATCCATTTACAGAATCCGTTGAAGAATTACCATTATCCTTCAGGAATATCCATCCAACTCCTACAGAAGATGCTATGATAATTACAACGACTGTTAATGCAACCAGTTTTTTATTCAGTTACATCACCTTTGAATATTAATTGGATTAATAATCCAACATAGTATTTGCAATCCACTAAAAAAAATTATGTATTAAAAAATATCAATGATTACACATGGATGCTTAATCCCAATGGGATAGCGGTTGATTGTACCGAAAAACACAATCGTAGGTTTTTCTGCAATTTTTTATTGATACCTCTTTTCCTTTTATCATTCACAGTTAAAAACTAAATAAGCGCATCCCGTATAGCAAAAACATATGGTACTGGAAATCGACAGCTCAAGAGGTGAAGGCGGCGGGCAGATGGTCCGTACGTCTGTTGCTCTCGCAGCACTTACCAGTACTACTACGAGATTAACCAGAATCAGAGAGAATCGGCCTACCAATGGGCTGTCGAAACAACATACGACAGCGGTTAATGCCGTTGCCATGATGACGGGTTCTAAGGTAACAGGCAACTTCATCGGCTCATCCGAACTACTGATTGAGCCCGGCAATCAGCAAGTTGCCGATATCACGATGGACATCGGCTCTGCCGGAAGCATTAGCCTGGTCCTTCAGGCGGCACTGCTGACCGCACGTAATTTCAAGAAACCGTTACACCTGGACTTGCGGGGCGGGACCAATGTCATGTGGGCACCGCCTATCGACTCCTACAACCTGGTACTCTTCCCGCTGATGGAACGGATGGGCATCCATGCACACGTCGAACTGCTGGAGCGGGGCTTCTACCCAGTCGGCGGCGGCCACGTCAAGGTTACTCTGGACCCGATCGGACACATCAGACCTCTCCCGCTAAACGAGTTGGGCGCGCTGAAGTCCATAACCGGCGTCTGCTTCGTGCAGCACCTGGCAGATCATATAGGACAGGACATGATCGATGCCTGTCTGCATGTCTTCGGACCGAAATACGAGCCACAGGTCGAATTCCAGCGGTGCGAGGGCACTTCCCGCGGTGCCGGCATGGTACTCGTCGCCGAGTATGAGAACGGACGGCTGTCTAGCAACGTCCTATCGAGCAAAGACCATACCCCGCAGCAGTCGGGACTTGACGCTGCAAGCGACCTGCTGCAGGAGATGTCCGCCGGTTCGACCGTTGACATCCACACCGCCGATCAGCTGCTGCCCTACATGGCGATGGCCGAGGGCCACAGCAGCTTCATTGTCTCTCGCATCAGCAAACACCTATTGAGCCAGATGGACACTCTCGAGTCCTTCCTGGATGTGCGCTTCGGCGTCGAGCGGAAGGAGGACGGCTATCATTTCTCTGTTAATCCGGGGGAGTCCAATTGAGGCCATTCATCCATGTCAACTGCGCCATGTCGGCCGACGGCAAGATTGCAGGCCCGGAGCGGAAGCAAGTTACGATCTCCACAGAGGAGGACCTGCTCCGCGTGCGTAACCTGCGGAAACACTATGACGCCATCTTGGTGGGAGTTGGCACGATTGTCGCGGACGATTCTCACCTTACCATCAAAGGTGCCTACCGCGATGCCAATCCGATTCGGATCGTTATAGATCCGAACGGCCGCACCCCGGACAACGCCAGGGTGCTGGATAATGTGGCGCCGACGGTTATTGTAACCTGCGGCGACTGTAAGAAGACGTGGAGCGACAGCATCACTGTCATTCGCACCGGCACCGACCGTCTAATCCTGGCGGACGCGATGGAGTCCTTAGCCCGCGACTACGACATCAAGAACATTCTGGTCGAAGGCGGAGGCACCACCATCGCCTCGTTCTTCCGGGAGAACATGGTCGACAAGTACACAGTATTCGTAAGTGGTATGATCATCGGCGGCAAGGATGCACCCACCCCAGTCGAAGGAGATGATTGGGTCGTTCCTGGCGGCATTCGCCTTGACCTCAAATCTACCGAAGTCTTCGGCAACGGCGTGCTGCTAACCTTTATCCCGAAGTACCGACCAATAAAAGAAATGTGCCAGTGAAATGATCGGATTCGTTCAGCCATCCGTTTGAGTGGTTTTCTCCCTTCATTTTAACATTCTGTCCGTCATACATGCTGTCGCCGCATTCTACTCCGTTTCGGAGCCTCACTGGTGCTGGCCTGCGACTGATGCCAAGGTTCATAACGGCGGCTGACAGTAGGGAAGACATTATCAGGTGAACAGATGAAGGCCAGGATGCAGGACGACAGAATAGCAGACATCAGAGCTGTGTGGTTCGAGCACGGTAAAGTGAGAATGATCGACCAGCGTCAACTGCCCGGGAAGGTCGTTATCGTCGATTTAGCCGACTATCGGGAGGTGGCTGCCGCAATCCAGAACATGACGACCCGCGGCGCACCGACCATCGGTGCTGCCGCTGCTTATGCCATGTGCCTCGCCGCATTACAGCACGCGGATATCACCCAGGCGGCTAAGGACATTAAAGCCGCCCGTCCGACTGCCAACGACCTATTCTATGCCACCGACGCCATGTACAAGGCCCTACAGAGCGGTGCAGACCCAATCAAGGCCGCAGACACCTATGCCCAGAACACCGTAGACCGTTGCCTTGCTATCGGCCGCTACGGCGGCGCGCTGATCAGAGACGGCATGAAGATTATGACGCACTGCAACGCTGGAGCTCTGGCCACCGTCGACGTCGGTACGGCGCTCGCACCCATGCGTCAGGCACAGAAGGACGGCAAACACATCTTCGTCTATGCTACCGAGACCCGCCCCCGGCTTCAAGGCATGCAACTCACTGCCTGGGAACTCAACCAGGAAGGCATCGACCATGCGATCATACCCGACGGCGCAGACGCATACTACATGTCTGAAGGCGTCGACATGATCATTGTCGGCGCCGACCGCATTGCCGCCAACGGCGACTTCGCGAACAAAATCGGCACCTGCGACGAAGCCATTGTCGCGAAATATTATGGCATACCTTTCTACGTCGCCGCCCCTGTTTCCACTTTCGACTTCCAGACCAAGAGCGGGAAGGACATCATCATTGAGCAACGGTCAGAGAGCGAGGTCACCGAACTCGCCGGGATCCGTATCGCGCCGGTCGGCTCGAAAGCTCTGAACCCAGCTTTTGATGTCACTCCGGCCGCTCTCGTGACCGGTTTCATCACCGAGAAGGGCGTGTTCAAGCCGAGCGAGATTGCCAAGGTGAGGACATGAGCCTCAACGAGGAGTTCGCCAGGAATATTCTGGTCGAGTACTGCAAGCTACTGTACAGCCGGAGCCTTACAGTGTCCGCCGGCGGCAACATGAGCATCCGCCTGAACGAACGGGAGTTCCTAATAACGCCCAGCGGCGTGAACAAGGGGATGCTGACCCCCGAGGACCTGGTAAAGATGGATCTGAGGGGCAAAGTGCTCAGCGGAGGCAAACCGTCGATCGAGCACAAGTTCCATCTCGGCCTCTACAAGGCGGACCAAGCCACCGGAGCCGTCATCCACTGCCACCCGCTCAATTGCCTAGTGCTCGCAGTACGGGGCGAGAACGTCAAGAGCTGCCTCACGCCAGAGGGCGTCCTACTCCTGGGCAACGTGCCCACCGTACGCTACGCGACACCTGGCTCGGCAGCCCTGGTGAAGGCGGTGCTGGAGCACGCTGACGCACCGGCTATGCTGCTGGCGAAACACGGTGCCATAACCCAGGGCCGCACTCTCGAAGAGGCATACAACCGGATGGAGGAACTAGAGTTCCAGGCGAAGCTTCAGTTACTGGTCGGCCCTGAGGCTGAGGAACTGCCAACCGCCGAAATTGCCAAGCTGCGGAGGATGACCTGAATGCTCCTAGTCATGAAATGGTTCGGCGTTTTCCTGGTCGACGACAAGTCTAACCGGGTACAGGACAAGCGGCTGATGCCGCATGACGCTGATGCCGCAGCCGCCAAACTTGTTCAGGTTCAACGCGGTGAACTGCTACCTGAGGAGAGGGAACTGGCCGCCGGCCGCGAGAAGCTTACAGTGAGCGACCGCCGGCAGGCCGAGCTCGGCCGGCCGGCCCTATATGACTCATCGTTCATCAAGGCCGCAGACTTTGGGTTCGACGACGCCTTCATGCACGAAGTCATGATGCGGCTTGGCCGGCTTCGCACAGCCGAACCAATCGCTCGGGACCAGAACCTTGTCCAGGCCATCCGCGACCTCGACAATCTCATCGCCGTATCAAACCTGCTGAGCGAGCGCCTGCATGAGTGGTACGGGATGCACTTTCCGGAGCTCGCGGACCTGGCAAAGGACGATCGCTACGCGCTACTGATAGCTAAGCACGGCGAGCGCGAGGGCATAGTCGACGAGCTCGGCCTCGATCTGCAGTCCATGGGCGCCGAATTCGCACCGGAGGACATGCGTGCGATACAGGATCTCGCCGACACCCTCTGCCGCATCTACGAGGACCGGAAGACGGTTGAGGAGTACATCACTGGCCTGGTCCAGGCTTCCTGCCCGAATCTCTGCGCCCTGCTGGGAGGGCCGCTGTCCGCTCGGCTGATATCGCTGGCCGGCGGCTTGGAACGGCTGGCCTCACTCCCATCCTCCACCGTTCAGCTGCTGGGCGCTGAGAAGGCCATGTTCCGCCACCTCAGGTCCGGCAAGGCACCGCCGAAGCACGGCGTCATCTATCAGTACCCTGACCTACGCAAGGCGCCGTACTGGCAGCGGGGCAACATCGCCCGCGCCCTCGCTGGCAAAGCACTCATCGCCGCCAAGGTGGACGAGTACCACGGCACATTCTGCGGCGACCGCCTTAGCGCCGAGCTGAAGGCCCGCATCATCGACATTAAGCGCCGTTACCCTGACCCGCCGAAGCGGGTGGTGAAGCCAGCTGGAGACCGCCGGGCCGACGGCCGGCCCCACAAGCATCACGCCCGCCGGACGCCACACGAACAGTGAGCGATTGGAGAACCCTATTCTGCACAGTAATCGCACGCAACAAGGTATATATGCCCGCGAGAGATGGGGAAGGACAGGATTAGGATGAATTGCGTACAATTCACTGTTAAGTTCGCCCAATATCTGCGGGAGCGTAACAAGAGAATACCTGTCGCAGTTCATCCCTTCACACTTTAAAGGAAGGCATCTAAAATGGCAGAGTGGGAGATGAAGGAGCTCAGGGAACTGAAGATTGGCAGGTACGTCAATATTGACGACTCACCTTGCAAGATCATTTCTATTACGACCTCCAAGCCTGGCAAACATGGATCCGCGAAGGCCAGCATTGAGGCCACGGACATCTTTACTGGCGCCAAGAAATCGATTAACGCGCCGGTCAGTGCAAAGGTTCAGGTCCCTATCATCGACAAGCGGAAGGGCCAGGTCATCTCCATCGATCAGACCAACAACGAAGTCCAAATCATGGATCTCGAGACCTTCCAGACGTTCACCATGCCGATCAACGACGACCACGAGAGCGTCCTGACCGACGGCGCAGAAATTCTGTACATCGTCGCGATGGATAGAATGAAACTGATGTGAGGCCAGCGCCTTATGCCGTATGGAGTCTCGTATGCTGACGCGGAAGCGGATTATAACGACGCCGACGCAGTAATTTTCGGGATTCCGTACGACCACACTGCCAGCTTCAAGGCCGGTGCCCGGGAGGCGCCCACCGCAGTGCGGCGGGCCTCCTATAACTTTGAGGAGTTTCACTTCGAACACGGGCTTGACCAACATCAACCCGTCGTGAGTGACTACGGCAACTGCGACGACTTCATCCTGCCTGAGGACATGATGGAAGAGGTCAAGTTTGCCGTGACCCCGTGCATCCGGGATGGGAAGTTCCCAATCTCTATCGGCGGAGAGCACTCGGTGAACATCCCCATCATGAAATGCTACCGCAAGGGCAAGATTGCGCTGATGACCATCGATGCACACCTCGACTCCCGGGACGAGTACATGGGCACCCCCAACAGCCATGCCTGCGTAACCCGCCGCGCCGCGCAACACCTCGGCATCAACAATGTATGCGCCGTAGGCGTACGTTCCATCGGCCGCGAAGAGCTTGAGCGGGACGATGTTGTCCGGCATGTGACCAGCTTCGACATCTTCGACCACGGCATCGAATGGGGTGTGAAGCAGGCCCTCGATGGACTTAAGGCTGACCGGGTGTATCTATCGATAGACATCGACGGCATCGACCCTGCCTACGCTCCGGGCACAGGCACGCCAGAGCCGTTCGGTCTGACGCCGCTGGATGCAAAGAAGGCCATCAATCTCGTCGGGGACCGGCTCGCCGGTTTCGACATCGTCGAGATCTGCCCGCCAGCGGATCCTTCCGGGATCACTTCGATTCTCGGCGCCCGTCTCATAAACGAGACACTCGCCGTTTACGGAAAGCAACTCCGTCAATAAGGCGAAGAATTTTTAACGGCACCTCAGAGCATCTTCCCAAGCTCGAAGGCCTGCTGCATGAACGGGCTGGCCCGCGTCTGGTCGGCGGTGCCGCAGCCGGTCGCTAAAATGGCGCCGCGGTCTGTGAAGTTGAGGTAACGGCAGAGCGTCTTATAATGGACCTGCAGGGCTTCCATCGTCCAGTCGTCGCTGTTCCAGGCCGCGACGATCAGTATCGACTGCAAATGACGCTCTTGAAGGGCACTGTTGAAACTGTAGAACCGATCGATGACCATCTTCAGCTGGGCAGACATCCCGAAGTAATAGAGCGGCGTTATGAACACTACAAGATCAGTCCGGAGCAGACGGTCGCGGAGTCCTGCCATGCCATCCTTTTGGATGCAGTTGCCATCATTGGCGCAGGCATTGCAGCCGTTGCACGGATGCAAGTCGCCGTGGCCGGCATCGAAGAATGAGACTGAGTGGCCGGCCTCCTGTGCTCCTTTGACGAACTGCATCGCCAACATATTCGACGAGCCGTTGCGGTGCGGACTGCTCTCAATGACCAGGATCTTCGTGTTGCTCACTTCTGCGTCACCAGAGGGCACTTGAGATATATGACGGTTGGTCACCAGTCCGTTGCCGCCTGGCATACCCTTAATAAACGAATTCCGGGTCCTTGCGCTGCTCGTATAGCTCCCAGAACTTCTGGGCAACAATCTCGGGCGCGTAAGGTGTGCGCGGCATTATCGGCTGGGTCACGGTAACGGTGCCGACGAACACTCCGCGATTCTTGAGCTACTCGTGAAGTGCCAGAGCAAGAGCCCGTAGCGCTGCCTTGTCGACAGATAGCGGCAGGTGATCGGGCGCCGGGTTGATACCGTAGCCTCCTCCAGTGAACAGGACGACTCCACGCTTTTGAATGAACTCATTCGAAAATACCAACTGCACGCACTGATATGCACCGACGACATCGGCTTGATAATGTCTTAGGAGATCCCTCGCTGCAACACCCTCTTTCGGATCGGTCCCTGTGATGCCGACATTGTAGACGAGCGCGTCGACTGTACCGAATTTCTTTTCGATTATGGCGAATGCTGCTGTCAGGGAGTCGAAGTCAGCCGCGTCAGCTGCAATGCCAATGGCCTCTAAACCCTGCGCAAAGAACTCTTTTTCGTACTCTTTAAGTGCCACCGCATCCCGCGCCATCAGTACAGCGCGAAAACCGTTCCGGCAGAACTCCGCCGCGATATGATTGCCCAGGCCGCGGCCAGCCCCCACCAATATAACTGTCTTCTTCATGACAACAAATTCTCGACAGTGACCATATACGGCGCTTGCGCGTATAAAGCTGCCCTGGTCTCACGGTTCCTGAGACGGCTGGATGGTCTCGCGCATCAGGTGGACACACCAAATCGCCGCAAGGGAACCCAGGATGCACACGACTGCTGGTATCAGATCGGCCGAACCGGCGATGACTAGAACAAGACCCCAGAGGCCCAGAACTAGTGCGGCGGCCACCAGGAAGAACCTTCCGGTTCACGCACCGGCCTCCGCCGGCGCAGACTGCAGGAACTCGTTGACCAGCCGCTCGTACTTGTCCGCCAGTTCGGCAGCTGTCCGGCCGTCCTTCGATTCAGCGTAGATCCTGAAGATCGGCTCCGTACCAGAGGGACGGGCCAGCACCCAGCCGTTATCGAAGAGCAGCTTGATGCCGTCGGTGCGGTCCTTGCGGATGCCCTCGGTACGCACATCGAAGTACTGCATTAGTGCGCCTTTGAGTCCATCGGGGCACTTCACCTTACGCTTCTCCGTGAAATACTGAGGCAACTTATCAAGCTGCTCGGCCAGCGGCCCGACACGAACGATGCACTCAAGCATCTTAGCTAGGCTCATGGCACCGTCGCGACAGTACTGGTGACCCGGAAAGATGAGTCCGCCATTCTCCTCGCCGCCGAAAATGGCTCCGTCGGTCATCATGGTGCGGGCGACGATCGGCGATCCAACTGCAGTGTAGACCACATTGCCGCCGGCTGCACGGACCACGTCTTCGACCAGCGCCGAGGTGGCGACCGGCGTAACGACTGTGCCGCCTGGACTGTCCTGAGCCAGGTAACGGGCAAGGACGGCCAAGCTCTTGTCGCCAGCCACGAAACGACCGCGGCCGTCCACGAAGACACAGCGGTCGGCGTCACCATCATGGGCGATGCCCAGCGCTGCGCCGGTGTCCCGGACCATGGCCTTGAGCTCACCGAGGTTCTCCTCGATGGGCTCGCTCAGATGACCGGGGAATTCCCCCTGCGGGTTACCGTTGAGAGTGATGGCGCGCACGCCTAGCCGCTTCAGAAGAAGAGGGGAGGTGTAGTAGGCGGCACCGTTGGTGCAGTCGAGAACCACTGTAAGGCCGGCGGCGCGGATGGCTGCCACATCAACCTTCGAGGCCACGGCCTCGACGTAGGCATCTCCGGCTCCGGCCAGGTCGCTGTTGCTGCCGACCTTGTCCCAGACCACCGACGGGAGCTCGCGACCGTAAGCCTCCTCGACCGCGGCCTCCTGTTCGCGGCTGGCCTCGGTACCGTCTGCGGCGATGACCTTGATGCCGTTGAACTCAGGCGGATTGTGGGAGGCAGTGATCATCACGCCGCAGGAGATATCGGGATGCATCCGTACGAAGTATTGGAGGGCAGGTGTCGGCACCACGCCGAGGTTCACTACGTCGCATCCTACGGCCATCAGGCCTGCAGCCACCGCAGTGCGAAGCATATCCGCCGAGAGGCGGGTGTCAGTGGCGATAGCCACGCGGCCGTTCATCACCGTACCGATGGCCTTACCTATCTGAAGGGCAAGGGCCGCCGTCATATCCTCGTTCACCACGCCGCGCACGCCATTGGTGCCAAACATCCGGGCCATGTTCAGCTCCCCCGCGACACCATGAGGATATTGATGGTATCTCCGCAAGACTTACCGCAGTCCGCCGCCTCCTCAATGGCCGAAATCAGATCACGCACAAGCATGACGGCTTTCGGGTCCAGGTCGGAAAGATGAACATGCTTGATCCCTGCGTAATAGAGATTGTCTATGATGCGCTCCTGATCGTTGAGAGCGTCGATGCTGCGGACGGCCTCTTTGCTGTCGGTGCGCATGGACTCGATGGCGGCGACGAGGCACTTGACCTCGGTAACAAGCTCTGCGGCCATACCGGCCAGCTCCATCCAGGTGGGCGCATTCACTGCCGATTTCGTCTCCTCGATCAGCTGCAGGTGGATCGCCGCCTCCTTGGCCCACTGCGCTATGCGGTCGGTCTGACGGACGAAGCTGATCAGATCCTCGCGCTCCTGGAAACTGAGCTCGCCGCCCGAGATGTCGGCACACAGCCGGTCCTCGATGCGATCCGCCTCCTCTTCCTTCAAGATGAGCCGTTCGACACTCTTCAGAGCGCTCTCGCGGTCGCCTTTCGCCATGGCGTTCAGCGCCAGATTCAACTCGATTGCAGTGTCCAGCACCGCAAGCGCGTGGTTCCTGGTCCCGTTCCCGACCGTATCCTCCTTCCTCTTCCCGAACCATTCCATGATACCTTTCTCACTCAAGGCTAATCGCCCCCTCCAATCCTTCTTTCGGTCTCCCGAATATCTTGGTCATGCGTTTGTTGAAGACCAGCATGACTGGCTCGCCCGGTGCGGGCGGCACATGGTTGTCGGAGACGTTGTACTCGACATAGTCCCCGGTATCTGCCAACGTACGCACCCGCCAGTATGTTCCCATGAACACGACGCTGACTACTTTGGCCCGCAGACCGTCATCGGCGGTATAGACATTTTCCGGACGCACAGAGATGATCACCGCATCGCCCAGCGCAAACGCCGTCTTCTCACCCCGGACAGTATAGCCGGTCCGAAGCCGGACCTTCGTCCGTCCGTTCTTCGTATAGCCAGAAACGTACCCTTCCAGCAGGTTTGTCTCGCCGATGAAGAAGGCCGCGAATATACTCTGCGGGTCCCTGTACATTTCCATCGGGTTGCCCGTGTCGTGTATTGCGCCCGCCCGCATCAGCACGATGCGGTCGGAGACCGACATGGCTTCTTCCTGATCGTGCGTCACGTGCAGAACAGTGATCCCCAACTCCTTAACGATCCGCCGAATCTCGTACCGCAGTTCCATCCGCACCCGTGCATCCAGCGCCGACAGGGGTTCATCCAGCATCAGCGTCTTCGAGCCCGATGCCAGCGCCCGTGCGATGGCGACCTTCTGCTGTTCACCGCCCGAAAGCTCGCTGGGGAACATCCCCGCCCGATCCAGCATACTCACCAGCGTAAGGTACTCCTCCGCCGTCGTCTGTTGGTCCGTCAGCGGCTGGGCCCGCACCCGCGGTCCGTACTCCACGTTCTCCAGATTGTCCAGGTTCGGGAACAGCGCGATGTTCTGGAACACATAGCCGATGTCCCGATCCTCCAGCGGCACATCGGTGACGTCATTCCCGTCCACCAGCACCCGCCCTTCTGTAGGGTGCCATATGCCTGAGATGAGCTTGATCAGCGTGGTCTTGCCGCATCCCGACGGTCCGAGAATGGTGACATATTCTCCCTCAGCTACGGTCAGACTGATGTCATGCACCGCATAGAAGTCACCGAAGCGCATCGAGACATGGTCCAACACGATCTTCGCAGTCAATCCAGTCTCATCTCCTGCGCCAGACCGCTTTCCGGCATGGGAAACACAGACGCCTTCGCCGGCTGCCAGGTGACGATGACTCTGCTGCCTGGTTTGTAATACTCGAACCGCCGCGACGAGCGCTGGGCAGACACTATGCCCAACCCCTTCACGTTCGTCTCAATGGTGATGGTCGAGCCCTCGTAGAGAACCCGCTCCACGTTGCCCGTGAAATAGCCGTCCGGCAGTGTGTCCGGCAGATGGCTGTCCTGCACATCCTTAACCCCGCCCACCAGCTCCGGTACGGTGGAGCCGACTTTAACCGCTACTACAGCCTCCTGTCCTGGTTCCAGGTCCGCCGGGCGTGCCTTGACGCGGATGCCGTCGCGGAGTTCTATGACCGAATGGCCTGCATCATTCCCCACGAACTTCCCCGCGAAGATGTTGGAGCGTCCGAGGAAGTTGGCCACGAACGGCGTCGCCGGATTCTGGAAGATCTCCTTCGGAGTTCCAACCTGGATGATCCGTCCGTGCCGGATGATGGCAATACGGTCGGCCACCTCCATCGCCTCGTCCTGGTCGTGGGTAACATGCACCGAGGTCAGCCCCATCTCCTTGACCATCGACTTAAGCTCCTTCCGCAGCTCGATGCGCAACCGGGCGTCCAGCGCCCGCAGCGGCTCGTCGAGGAGAAGAACCTTGGAATCCGACGCCATGGCACGGGCAAGCGCCGTCCGCTGCTGCTGACCGCCGGAGAGTTCCCGCGGGTAGTTCTTGACTTTCTTGCCCATATGGACCATGTCGATCATGGACCGCGCGAGCTGCTTGGTATCCTCTTCCGACCACCGCTTGATAACTGGCGAGAACACCACGTTGTGGTAGACGTCCATGTTCGGGAACAGTGCGTAACTCTGGGAGAGCATGGTCGCCCGCCGCTCACTGATCGGGATGCCGGCAAGGTCCTGACCGTCGAAGAGCACCCGTCCGGAGTCCGGTGCAGTCAGTCCGCAGATCATCCGCAAGGCAGTGGTCTTGCCTGCGCCGGTAGGCCCCAGCAGGCAGAGGTACTCGCCGTCGTGTATGGTAAGGCTGAGTTCATCAGAAGCACGGATACCGCCGCTGTACTCCTTTACCAGATTCTCCAGGACGATCTCAGGCATGGTCCTCCCCCCGGTGCATGATGATACGAACCGCAAACATTAGCACGAAGCAGATGGCAATCAGAACTATCGAGCACATGGCCGCCTGGGCGTAGTAGGACGGGTCGGCAAGCTTCTGGCCGGACTTGACTAGATTGACGATGTAGACTGGCACGGTGTTCACCGCGCCGCTGATTGCGACCGTAGCGCCGGTCTCGCCCAGACTGCGGGTGAAGGCCAGAATGGCCCCGGCAATGACGGACGGCTTGATGATAGGAAAGAGAATCTTTGTGAAAGCCTGGAGCGGCTTGGCGCCCAGTGTCTGAGCAGTCTCCTCCATGGCTGGATCGACCTCTTCCACGGCGCCGGTTATATTGCGCACCACGAGCGGATATGTAAATGAGATGTGGCCCAAGATCACGAGGACCACGGCCACGGCGCCGGTGCTGTTAGCACCACCCCAGAAAAGCGCCAGTGAGAGGCCGAGCGCGGTGGTCGGAATGATGAGCGGAATATTGACCAGCTCATCCAGCACCGCCGCTGGCTTGGAGCCGTGATGACGCGCTATGTAGAGCGCCAGCGGTATGCCGAAGACGATGTCGAAGACAACCGCCACCCCGGCCACCAAGAAAGAGATGCCGATTGAGCCCAGCAATGCCGAGGTATCAACGCTCGCCGGTTCGCTCAAATAGGTGAAGATGTAAAACGACGGAAGTAGAATGATTAAAACCATGAAGGCCAGGGCCAGGCCGTCTTTGGCTTTCGGCGCCGCACCACGGCTGAGCTTCCGGCCGACCTGGGGCCAGACCTTCGTGGCATTAATGTGAAAGTGACCGATGATGCCTTTCACCGCGACCAGCAGAAATAGGGCCAGCAGAATCATGATGACACTGATGACTATCATCTCACCGCTTAGCACTGAGCCGCCATTCTCGGCGATGTACGTCGGACCGGTGAAGAACGACGACTGGCTGCCCATCAGAGTCAGAGCGATGTAGGTGCCTCCCGTCTCGGAAAGAGAACGGGCGAAGCAGAGAGTGATACCGGTCACAAGACCGGCCCGGAATAGCGGCAGGGTGATGGTACGGACCGCCGTGAGCCGGGATGCGCCCAAGGTCATCGCCGCCGTCTCGTAGTTCGGCTCGATCTGCTCCAGGATGGCCGAGAGTGACCGTACCATATATGGATAGGTAAATATGAAATGCAGGAGAATGATCATCACGTATGGGGACAGGTGCAGCCCCAACCCCGGGATCGTGACGCCCTCGGGTGCGCCCCAGAACATCACCACCGAGAGACCCAGCACCGCGGTCGGAAAGGCCAGTGGCATATCCAACAGTGTGTCCAGGGCCCGCTTGCCACGGAACGACTTACGGACCAGGATCCATGCGATTGGCAGGCCGACAAGCACATCGACTATGGTTACGATAAACGCGATGCTGAACGAGTTCCAGACCGCCCCTCCAATTACCCTCATCTTGGCGCTGTCGCCGAGAACGCCACTCACCAGGTCCCAGTCCGTGAACACCTTGGTGACGACGAAGACCGAGGGCACTATGATGATGCAGACGAAGATCGCGCAGACGAGTCCGAGCCATGCCTTCCGAACGCCCGCGTTGTCCGACAGCCGATTGAACGCCGCGACGAGCGACATCTGCAATCAGAGGATCGCGATGCTGACCACGTTATTGCCGCGGAGCACGACGGTGCCCAGCCGCCGGGCTTCAGTACCGGGTGCGGCTTCAGTGGTTTCCTCGAGAGCCATGTTCATAAACTCATCGACCCCGGTGAGTTTGCCCTCTAGCGTCCGTCCGTCCTTCAGCAGAAGCGAAACCCGTTTATCGACAGATTTATCCATTAAAGCCTGAGGCATGATCATGCTTATCAGCTGACTCATGCGCGGGCGCGATTAAAAGCTTTCTTACCGAGTGCCAGCCAAGCAGGGCGAGCTCAGGGCGCCGGCGGCTCGTCGCGGCAGCCGCTCTGCTTAGCCTGGTCCTCGATCCATTTACGGATATCGGCCTTGCGGGTGCTGCCGATGCCGAACTGCTCGGCGAACTTCGCGGTAGTCGTCAACTCGACAGTCTGTCCGGCCTTCTTCGCGGCAATCAGGCCACGTTCGGTCAGGAGCTTCACGTCGTCGTAGGTCCGCGGACCGCGGACCTCGACCAACTTGGACTGTAGCACCGGCTGATTGTAGGCGATGGCACTGAGCGTGCGCATGGTGCCGCCCGGCAGATCCGGACGGGCGAACAGCCCCGTGAAGCGCATGCAGTCGGGCCGCAACTGCATCCGGTAGTCGCCAGCAACCTCCGCGATGACCATCGCGGCCTCACGCATATCATACTCCATGCGCAGGTCCTTGAGGGCGTAACGCACGGCAGCCTCTTCCAGGCCGGTCCGGGCGGCGATGTCAACGACCTTCAGAGGCCCGGTGGCCGCGAAGAGCGCGGCTTCGACCGCGGTCTTGTCCTCCATATTCACTCCGCCACGGCCGGAACGGCCGCCGCGGCCTCGATCGTGATCGCACCGTACGGGAGTGACTCCTGGTACACCTCAAGCCGACCCACCCGAACCAGGTGCAGAACCGCAACGAAGACCGCGATGTCCTCCTTGAGATCGGCTGTGTAGAACTCGGTTATCGGCTGCGGGCCGAGGCCAACCGCACGGATGCGCTGCCAGACCCGCTCGATCGACTGCTCGTCATCCTCTTCGTGGGCTTTGTTCTCGAAGACCCTGGGCTCCTTTGCCTTAAGCTGCTGGCGGGCAGTCTCGCGGGCCTTGGCGATCTCTTCCTCCTGCCGGGCGTCCTCGAAGGCGTCAAGCAGGTCGAGCATCGTTACCGGCCGAGCCTCGTCCCTCGCGAAGGCGGGCGTGAATGCCACCTCGGGCACGACCATCGGATCCTCGTCAGCAAAGCTGAAGTCCTCGTCGAAAATCTCGGGCTCAGCCTTGCGGTCCGCCTTCTCGCGGGTAGCGGCCGACTGAAGATTCAGTATCTTCCAGGCCATATAGACCAGCCGCCCGGCGACTATCATGTCGAAGCTCTCGGCGGTGACCTTCTCAGAGTACAGCCGGCAGAACTCCTCCAGGTCGATGGCCCAAGGATCCATGCCGTGCTCCAGCACCAGACTGAAAACTGCCCGGATCGACTCGTCGACCGGGTCGTTCAGCTTCTCGCCGCTGCCCGATCTCTTGAGGATGTCCAGATAGCCATTGATACGGCCCAGCGTGCGCTCATCCTCGGCAAGCGCCTTCTGAAACAGCAGATGCTGCTCCAGTGTTTCCATCTGTAAATTCCCATCCGTTTCCATTTCCCATCCCTCTTAATCCATTCAGCTCGGCGGCACTGCAGCATGCTGCTGCTTCTGCCGCCGGAGCGCTTCCTCTTCATACTTCGCGACTTCCGCAAGGTCCGGCTGGATTATGACCCGGCTAATTCCCGACGGGGGCCGCGTCACGCCGATGAGATGATCCGCTAGCGTGAGGGTGACCTTCCTAAGCGAGACCTGGATGAACTGTGCTTTGGCCGAGCTCTCCTTGATCCGCTTCGCGACCAGCTCCGCGTTCACCGCATCCAGGAACATATCTACTTCGTCGAGCACGTAGAACGGCGAGGGCTGGTACTCCTGGATGGCGAAGATGAAGGCCAGAGCAGTCAATGACTTCTCGCCGCCGGAAAGCGCTTCCAGGCGGAGCATCTTCCCGTTCCGAGGCTTAGCATTTATCTGCAGTCCGCCCTGGAACGGATCGTCCGAGTCGTCGAGGGCCATGAATCCTTCGCCGCCGCCGGACAGCTGGGCGTAAATCGTCCTGAAGTTGACATTCACCGCGTCATAGGCCTGCATGAACAGACCCTTCTTGCGGGCGGTGAGGTCCTTGGTGAGCTTGTCCAAATCCGCGATCTGCTTGTTGAGCTGGTCGACCTGGGCCGTGAGGGCATCATATTCGGTCTTGCGGGCGTCGTAGTCCTCTATGGCCTTCAGATTGACGTTGCCGAAAGCCGCAAGATTGGCGTCGCAGGTCTTCAGAGTCCGTTTCAGCTCCTCCTCGGAGGGAATCGGCTGCGGAATCGGCTCCTTAATCTGGGCCAACTCGGTGTCGAGCTGAGCCATGTCCTGGCGTGCGAGTTCTGCCTGGGCGACCTGGGTGCTGCGGATGCCGTCCTGCGTCTCGATGTTGGTCTGGGCCTCCTTGACCGAGGTCTCAAACTGGTACTTCCGCTCGAGCAGAGCGTCACGCTTGGCCCGCAGACCCTGGGTAACGTCGTCCATGTCCCGCTCAATGTTCTTCAGACCGGTCAGTTTTACCTTGAGCTCGCCCGCCTGCTGCGAGTGCGTCGCCTCGTCGCGGACATCGGCGTCGATCTTCGCAGTCACAGCGGCCAGCTGTATGTCGAGACCCTCCTTCTGCTTGTCCAAGCTGACCATGTCGGCCTTCAGGCCGCTGCACTGGCCACGAAGGTCACCGACGCTCTGCTGGGCGGCATACACGGCATCGCGGGCCTTCTGAATCCGCTCTTGCAGACCGGCTGGTGCGATCTCCGCAACCCGAGCCCGGGCGGTATCCCGCTCGGCCCGCAGACCGCAGAGGGCCTCGGCAGTCCGGGCCTGTCCGCCTTGGGCTTCCTTGAGCGTCTGCTCGGCTGCCTCACAGGCGGTGACGCTGTCCGCGAACATCTTCTCGACCGCCGGCAGATCTTTCTTAACCTGATCCAGCTTGGCTTGGGCGGCGGCGATCTGCCCCTGAGCATTGGCGCTCTGACCGGCAGCCGTGTGCATCTGGTCGTCGGCTGCACGGATCTGGTCCCGCAGCTGCCGCAGTTGTGTGCGCAGACCGTCGAGGGCCTCGTTGGCCCGCCGGAGGCTCTCTCCGGCCTGGTCGAGCTCGGATTGGGCAGACGGCCCGAAGCGGGGCAGATCCCGCTTGTTAATGGTGCCGCCTACCATGGCACCCGAAGCCTCGACCAGTTCGCCTGCTTTGGTTACAAGGCGCACACCGCCCATAAGCTCCCTGGCACTGTCCAGGCTGTCCACGACCAGCGTGTCCTGGAAAACATACCAGAAGGCGTTTTCGTACATGGAGTCGAATTTTATGAGGTCGGTCGCGTATCCGTCGGTACGCTTGACGATCATGATGGCCTTCGCCCGAGGTTTGCCAGGGACCATCTTGCTCAGCGGAAGGAAGGTTACCCGGCCCAGGCTGTTCTTCTTGAGGTACTCGATGCAGCCGGCCGCGGTCGCATCGGTGTCGACGATAACCGCCTGCATCTTGCCGCCCGCGGCCACCGATAGCGCGGTCTCGAAGCCGGGTGTTACAGTGGCCAGCTCGGCGACGGTACCGTATATGCCGCGTATCTCGCCGCGATTCCGCAGACCGATGATCTCGGTCACCGCACCGTTGCGGCTGTCATAGCTGGCCGCCACGCGCTTCTCGGCGGCCAACCGGTTGTACTCGGTGGCGCACCCTTCGGCGGCCTCCTTGAGCTGGTCCTCCTGCTTCTCAAGCTGAGCCTCCTGGTGACGGAGGGCGACAACCTGTTCGCCGAGCTTCTGTGCAGCGTCAGCAGGCCCGACGGTACGCTTGACCTCCTGAAGGTTCCAGTCGGCATCCTTGACGGCGAAGCGGGCGCTCTGCAGGCGCTCATCGGCATCGGCCTTCGCGCGGCGAGCAGCTTCGGCAACAGCTGTGGCGCCGCCCGCTGCTGCGGCGGCATCCTGATCGGATTTGGAGGCCGCATCGATGGAAATTTCGAGCTCTCCCAGACGCTGCTGCAGCTTGGTGAGCTCGCCGCCGTGGCGGGAGGTCTCCTGACTGATCTTCGTCTCGGCATCTTTGGCGGCCTGCAGCCGGCTTTCGGCGGCCTCCGCTTTGATCTTCAGGTCGGATAGGTTGCTGTCATCGGCAGCATATTCGCGCCGGTTATCGGCAATGGCCTCTTGGAACTTCTTGCAGAAGCCTTCCTGCGTCTGCCGGTCGGAGACCGCGGACTGAGCCCGGTCGTCCTCAGTGGCCATGGCGATGCGGGTGTTCTCGATATCCGTTTTGAGCTGCCGATACTCCGGCCCGGCGCGGGCGTCGATCTGCGCCTCCATGTCGGCCAGCGCCCGCTCGTTGGCCTGACCGTCGGCCTGGGCCTGCATCTTGGCGGCCCGGAAGCCGTTGATCTTCTGATCGATGCCGGCTATGAAGCCATTAAGGCTGGTTAGCCGGGCCTCGGCGTTCTGCCGCTGGCGGCTGGTCAACTGGTGCGCGGCAACGGCCCGGGCCTGCTGAACCTCCACATACTGACGGGCGACCTCACGGTCCTTTTCGAGGGCCTTGAGCTGACGCTCCTGCTCGCCGCGAATGATTTCGATACGATCAAGATTGCCGGCGGCGGCCACGCGTTCGGTCTGGGCGCGGCCGATGTCAGCGTCGAAGCTGGCGATACCGGATATTCCGTCAAGGATCCGACGGCGCTCAAGCCCTCCCATGCTGACGATGTTCACCACATCGCCCTGCTGGACTAGGTTGTAGCCGTCGGCGCTGATACGCGCCTTGGTGAGCAGAGTATCGAACTCGGTGAGGGATGACTTCTGATCGTTGATGAAGAAATAAGAGCTATAGTCCGTACCGTTGTCGGCCAACTTGATGTAGCGTGTCAGGCGCACGGTGTCATCGTCCCATGGCATCAGCCGGTCAATGTTGTCGAAGACCAGCGAGACCTTGGTGTACTTGGCCTTGCCCTTACCGGCTCCGTCGAAGACGAGGTCGCTGAGCCGTCCGGCCCGGACCGCTTTCGCACTCTTGGGGCCGAGGACGAACAGGATGGCATCCGCTATGTTGGATTTGCCCGAGCCGTTCGGTCCGGTCACAGCCATATAGCCCTCCATAAGAGGGACGGTTGTCTTACCGCCGAACGACTTGAAGTTCTCAAGTTCGACCTGCTTTAGGTACATCCCGTAGTCCCCTTGCGGGGCATTTGCGGGCCTACGGGCCCGCTGTGCATCCCTTCCGCGCTTAAGCGGTTAGGATTCCTTACATCATGTGCGATATTTAAATACGCTGGATAAAAAGACCGAAATGCTGGCTCGACCAGAAAGCCGATCGACCAGCGGCAACAGATCCGCGACCGAGTTTAACACGTACGTCGGCCGCAGCCCGGAGCTTTCCAACAGCGCCTGATCGGTCTCGCCCGAAAGGACGAGGACGGACCGAGCGCCAGCATCAATCGCCATACGCATATCGGTGGACAGCCGGTCGCCAACCATTAGCACTTTCTCCGGTGCTACGTCCATCTCGGCTGCCGCCATGTTAAGCATCAGGCGATGCGGTTTGCCGACCACGACCGCCGCTCTTCCGGTTAGCGTCTCGTAAAGCCGGATAAACGGCCCGATATCGACGTCGTACGAAATTTCATTAGGGCAGACATCGTCGGGATGGGTAGCCACCAGCTCCGCACCGGCCAGCAGGTAGTGGTAGCCGGTGTTGATCTTCGCATAGTCGATGCTGGTGTCGAAGGTGAGGAGCACAATGTCGGGCTGCTCTCCCGGCTGTGCCAACGGCACACCGGCGGCCGCAATCTCCGCAGTCACCTCTGGCGTAGCTATTACATGCACTGTCTTCCCGTGCCGCCGATCTCTCAGGAAGCGGCAGGTCGCAACGGTTGAGGTAAGCACCTCGTCATCCGTCACTTCGAAACCCATCCGGTTCAGACGCGCGGTATAAAAGCTACGGGGATGGGAAGAGTTGTTCGTAACGAAACGGAACGGGATGCCGCGTTCCCGCAGTCCCCACACGCACTCCCTGGCCCCCGGGATCGGGTCCTCCCCTTTGTACAGCGTCCCGTCCATGTCTAGCGCGAAACCGATCAACTGAGGAACTCCTCCTTGACCATGATGAGCGTGACCTTGAGTTGCTCCCGTGCCGGCGGCTGATAGATACAGGCCATCGGATGGTAGGTCGGAATGAATAGGATTTCCCGGTCACCGACCTTGATGCGCTGCCGTGTATTGACGACCTGGGACATCGGCCCTTCGTAGCCGAGCAGATCCTTGATGGCGGACTTGCCGAGGCCCACAACGACCTGCTTGTTATACAGCTCGCTGTCGAGAAATGGCCGGCAGGCGGCCATCTCCTCGGGCATCGGGATACGGTTGACCGGTGGCCGGCACTTGACCGTATTCGTAATCATGACCCGTTGCCGGTCGAGACCGATCTCCTGCATGATTTTGTTGAGGATCTCCCCGGCCCGACCTACAAAAGGCGTGCCCTGCAGGTCTTCGTTCTCGCCCGGCGCCTCGCCCACCAGCGCCACCGGAGAATTCAAATCCCCGGTTGGCAGCACCAGATTTGTACGCTTGCGGTAGAGGTCGCAGAGCCGACAGTCATGCCCTGGCTGGATCATCTCTTGGCATCCCTCAGGAGATCGCTGCCCTTGACCAGCGCGTTGAGATCGACGCCGATGTCTGCGAGGTTTTCGCGGCCGCCGCCCTCGCGGTCGATCACTGCCATGATCTTGCCGACCTTGGCACCTTCCTCCCGGAGAGCCTCGATGGCCTTGATGCTAGAGCCAGCGGTGGTGACCACGTCCTCGATGACTAGCACGTCGTCCCCGGTCTCCAGGTCGCCCTCGACCAGCCGGCCGGTGCCGTGGTCCTTGCGTTCCTTACGTACCATCAGCAGTGGAATACCGGTCTCGAGAGACAATGCCGTAGCTAGAGGGATAGACCCGAGGACCACGCCCGCAACCTGCTTGGGATGCATATTCAGCATCTGCATCTTAGCTGCCATCGTCTGCGCAATCAGACGCAAAACAGCTGGGTTAGTGCTGGCCTTCTTGATGTCGATGTAGTAGTTGCTCTTCGCGCCAGAGGCCAGCGTGAATTCCCCGAACTGCAGCGCGCCGCAGTCCTCCAATGCCTTCTTCAGATCTTCCATAAAATCACCACGGCTCCTTCTTGAGTCCCAACTTGTAAGCAACGATGTTCACACTGCGGTGAATGGCAAACATTATCAGCAACAGGAACAGCAACGCACAGATGTGCCAACCGGCGATGTATGTATTGTACACCCAGTAAGGGTAGAAGATCGATGTGATCAAAAACGCCCCGAACACAAAATCATACTGATCGAGGACCGGCGCCTTGGCACCCCGCTCCAGCCCAATACGCCGCTTGATGAATGCACCCAGCAAATCGCCGAATACCGCACCGAACGCCAGACAGGCGAGGATCCCGACGTTGCCCCAAAACCCGCCGTAACCCCAGTAATTATCCGAATCCCAGAATGACGCGATGCCGATTAGCACCAGCCCCAGCAGGATACCGGAGAGGGCGCCCCCGAAGAACCCTGCCCATGACTTGCCGTCGCCGAAGATACGCTTGCCCCGCCAGGTCTTTCCAAAGTCCATCTTGGTCTTTCCGTGTCTGCCGAACAAGACTGCCGCCGAATTGGGCAGCATCGCCGGGAGGAAGAGCCAGAGACCCACGAACATATATTGGATGACGGTTACGGCGTCCATTGGATTGGGCATGAGCAGGAGTATGTTTATAGTTTCGCTGTTAGATTCCGTTCCCGACAAGATTCATTAGCGACCTCTGCCATGCTACTCGCATGTTGATCCTGGACAGTTCCGCACTCTTCGCAATGGAACAACTCCCCGAGGAAGAGTCCGTCTGCCCGCCAGGCGTCATTCAGGAACTTACTAAGTACCATGATCACCGGCTCGACCTCTGGGGCGACTTACTCCGGGTATCCGACTGTACCCAAGCATCGGTCAATAAGGTCGAGGAAACCGCGAAGAAGAGCGGCGACCTCGGCCGCCTTTCGCCCGTGGACATCACCGTCCTCGCACTCGCACTCGACCTGCACGGCACCGTCATGACCGATGACTACTCGATCCAGAATACCGCACGGCTCCTAGGTGTCCCTTTCCGCCCTGTAGGGCAGGCAGGCATCACGAAGATCGAGAAGTGGAACTACCAGTGCACAGGTTGCGGCAGGTGGTACAAGGAGAAATACGACGAGTGTCCCATCTGCGGCTCAACGATGCGGGCCCACCGTAAGCACTGAGTGGAGAGCACTGCTTTCTCTTGTGAGCAATTATTTTGATCTGTTTATTCGATAAACAATCGACAGAAGCTTGTGGCGCAGATCGCCGGTAAAGCAGATCGATAGCCGGCTTCAGGGGTAGAGATGCTGTCCGCGGATAAGCTTGGCCATCCGGCGGGTGCCCAGCATATTCATGCACAGGCGCGTGCGGGTGTCGCTGCCGAAGGCGAATAGATCGGCGAGCTTCTTGTTGTCCGCAGCAATGCGCAACGGCCTGTAGAGTACGTGCCGCCACTCCGTCTCATAGTCAGTCAGCGGCCGGCCGTTAAGGAGATGGTCGCCCGCTACCTGTCCGCAGATCCGCCCGGCAATCATCGCCAGCGGTACACCGCCCCCGTTGACCGAGATGACCTGCCCGGCGGCGTCGCCGACCACCATGCCGTTGCCGCTCACAGTGACCTTCAGCGGCCCCTCGCTTGGCACATACTTGCCCTCTATCCGGTTGGTGATCTCGAACCGATGTTTCTGTGCGAACTTGTCGAAGTACTCTGAGAGCGTCCCGCTGGAAAAAGCCGGCGAGAAGCCGACGCCCACGTTCGCGCGCCCATCTTTGGGGATTATCCAGCTGTAGGCGCCTGGCGCGATGCCCCCGAAGTACATCTCGACATACGGTCCGAAGTCACCCTTGGCCTGGGCAGTGACCGCGGGATAAGGGTGCCGGTTCGCCGGAAGCCCCAGGCTCCGTGCCACACGAGACCCGGGCCCATCGGCACCGATGATGACCTTATAGGAAATCTCACCTTCCGTAGTCTCCGCGATGCCGTCTTTCAGCCGCTGGAACTGACAGCCGGTCCGCAGCTCGGCACCGGCCTTCGCGGCCTCGCTTGCCAGGTACTGGTCGAAACGATCGCGGTCAGTCGTATAGGCAGTGAAATCCAGTAACCGCACCTTCTCCTTCGGATCATGCAACCGAATACCCTCGATACTATGGCAACGGAGAGTCTTGGGCATATCGAAGAGTACTTCGCCGTCGGACAGGTTGGGGAACATACCTTGGATTTCTCTGATCGAGGGAATAAGCTCACCGCAACGCACGGGCACGCCGACTTGCGAACGACGCTCAAGAACCATGACCCGCACTCCGCGCTCGGCGGCGAAACGGGCAGCAGTGCTCCCAGCCGGACCAGAGCCGACTATCAGCACATCCGTCTGCATCACAAGGCATCACCGATCGCGGGCCACGATGAAACGGGCCAGACCGATAAGGGCGTCCTTGTACTGCGAGTCAGGCTCGCCATCCAGTAACGGTACGGCTTCCTCGACCAGCGCGCTAGCCTTAGCCAGGCAGCGGGTGACCGAATCAGTCTCACGGATAAGCGCGATGGCCTCAGCAGCATCCGCGGACGTCGCGTGCGAATCAGTGAATATTTCCTTGATCCGCGTTCCACGCTGTGAATCCTCGATGCCGTAAATGGTGGGCAGGGTCGGTTTGCCCTCGAGAATGTCGTTGCCAGGCATTTTTCCAGTATGGTCCTCGTAGCCGACGACATCCAGAACATCGTCGATAATCTGGAAGGCCTGGCCGGTCAGGAAAGCGAACTGCCCCATGCGCTCGACCTGATCCAGGTGCTCGGTACCGGCCAGGTATGAGCCGCATTTGGCCGCGCACTCGATGAGCCTAGCGGTCTTGCCGCTGATGATGGCCATGTACTTCGACTCATCAACTGCGACATTACGTTCATAACGTTTCTGGGAGAACTCTCCGGCACCCATCGCCGAAGCCGCTTCGACGACATAGTCGACGATCGCGGGCGAAGCCGAACCGATCAGCCGGAAGCCGAGTGCGAAAAGATAGTCGCCGGCCACGATCGACTTTCCGATCGAGTATTCCCTGTAAAGCGCCTTGGCGCCCCGACGCATCTCGCCCTGATCATTGATGTCATCGTGTATCAGAGTCGCATTGTGTATCAACTCGATCGCCGCACCGACGTCGATTGCCCGCTTGGGATCCTGACCGCCATTGGTGTAGTAAGAAAGGATACAGATTGCGGGGCGCACACGCTTCCCGTGATTGGCCAGCACATACTGGCACATTTCCCGCAACTGGGCGTTGTCCGAGCGGGTGACGTCATCCATCACCGACTCCACTCTGTCCAATTCAGTGGAGATGCACTCGTGCCAGGCCTGTTCCATCCTGTGCAGGATGGATAGACCCTACTTAAATATTGTCGCAAGCATCCCCGATCGTGAGTGCTGGCTTGCTTTCAGCAGAAATCGCCAGTACCGACTGCCCGCAGCGAAAAACCACCTGACCGCCGATCAATGAATCTGCCAGATTACGGCAACCTGCTAGATCCAATATGCTCCAATCGGTGAATGGACCGTTCCGTATAACAGTCTGATCAGACAAACTACGTCTGTTTTCTACACACAAATTTTCTATATTCAGGATATCAGCAAAAGCCACTCGAAGTCGACTTATAATTCTCCGCCCAAGTCTCGGTGCAATCAGTCCGTCCAGTAAACAAGCATTGCTGCGACCTATGTGGTATCTGCTCGTTCTGTCATCCCCATACGTTGTTGGATCAGTCAATCTTTCGTACAGTCATCTTATCAACGAAACATATCCGGCTGCTGACATTCGAAAGTCGCTCCGACCATTGCGAAGCAGTCGTACTTGTAGAACCGTGCCAGTCAACGCAGTCAGCACAGCACACCACCTCAGAAACTTCATCAGGCAGCGTGGCAGATCAAGACGGGTTCAACTCTAACCGCACACAGTTCGACGGCGAACAGGGAGTTCATCGATTATTGGTGAATCTCAAGGTCATGTCGCGCAAACAGCAGACGATGCAAACCCTCCAACGACACTGTATTCATCATGAACTAATCGATGCACAGTCCGAAAACTGCAAGCATTTCAGCCTGGCTGCTGTGTTCTTACGTCGTATCGACACGAAGAATTCGCCGTAGATGACATTGCCCAGTATACGTCGTGACTCGTACGTCGGCATCTGTCGGGGTATGCTGCTCGATACAGCTGGACATTGAAAGCATCTCTTTTCAGACAGAGTCGATATCAGACTCGGCGCGATCTTACTCGATACAACGACTACTTCGGTGTCGATTTACAAAATCGCACCTATCTCCCGTTCAATGGCAAACTCATGAAACTCTGCCGCGGCACACCACTGTTAGGAAGCAGTTGTAGTCGCGCTTCGATTCCCAATTCGTGTGGAATACCTTCCGGCCCCGGACGGACAGCATAAGGGGAAGTTCGCGCATCGTTGACCTTCCTAATCTGCTCTTATCGTAGACCGCGATCTTGTACATCGCAGGCAATGCGCCTGTTGAATGCGCCGTCCGTCCATGATCCACGATGAACAGGGGAAACAAGGGCTGAAAAGATTCCGACCCCTAAAGAGGCCGGTAAGAGGTTTGAGGTGAATGCTCAGATGATGCCACCGAGCAGCGCGCCAGCCGCCTTCGAGCAGAAGTCGAGGATGAGACTTGGGTAGAGGCCGAGCACAACGACGAAGATCACACAGGCGGCGATGGCGATGGTGAAGGTCTTGGGGACCTTCAGCTTGCCAGCACCTTCAGCGGGCTTCTCGATGTACATGGCCTTGACGACCCTGACGTAATAGTACAGGGAGATCGCGGAGTTCAGGATGGCTATGAACGCGAGCCAAATCCACTGGGTCATCGCTCCCTCGGCGGAGTAGATCGCACCGGAGAAGAGGATGAACTTGGACGTGAAGCCGGCCAGCGGCGGAATGCCTGCGAGAGAGAACACGAACAGCAGCATGGCGAACGCCAGGAACGGCGCCCGCTTGGCCAGACCATTATAGTCTGTGATCTTCTCGCCGACGCCTGCACAGATCAGCGCACCGACAACCAGGAAGGCCCCGCCCTTCATGAACACATGAGTGAACATATGGAAGAGGCCGCCGGTGAGGGCGTACTGACTCATGACCGCCATAGCGATCAGGATGTAGCCGGCCTGCGCAATGGATGAGTAGGCCAGCATCCGCTTGATGTTCTTCTGAGAGATGGCGACGACGTTGCCGACCGTCATGGTCAGAGCCGCAATGATGGCGAAGAAGTACTGGACCTCTTCTATCCCTAAGCCGCCAACGATGTCGGCCGTGACGAACATGACCAGGAAGATCTTGAAGAAGACCGCGAGGCCCATCTTCTTCGATCCGGTGGCCAGGAATATAGAGACCGGGGTCGAAGCTCCCTCGTACACGTCGGGCGCCCACATGTGGAACGGCACCGCCGCGATCTTGAAGCCGTAACCAGCCACCATCGTGACCAGCGCGATGATGAAGGCCCACGAGTAGCCGTTGGTCGCCAGGGCCGTACCGAGCTTAGAGAGCTCGACGGTGCCGAGGACGCCATACAGCATCGAGATGCCGTAGATGGTCAGGGCGGTTGAGAGACCGCCGATGACGACGTACTTTACTGCCGCTTCGGCAGCGCGCGGATCATTGCGCTTCATCGCCACCAAGGCGTACGATGAGATACTGACAACCTCGACGCCGACGAATATGGATATCAGGTCGTTGGCTGCGGCGACGAACATCATGCCGGTGCTCGCGATAAGCAGCAGCGAGTTGTACGCTCCGTAGTGCAGAGTGGTGGTCTCGACGCTGGAGACGGAGACGAAGGCCACGATGGCCAGGACCGTCTGGAAGAGCAAGATCATCAGTCCGGAGAACGCGTTATATGTGAACAGGGCCGCGTAGGTCGCATTATAGTCCGCAGTCAGCAGGACCAGGTTGATAGCGATCGAGATCAGGATGATGATCATCGAGATCGCGGTGACCGGCGCCTTCTTCTTGAAGCCGAAGTACAGCGCCGGCATGATGAGGGCGCCGATGATCAAGATCAGCATCGGCGCGATCGGGGTAAAGTCCCCGAAGATATTCGTAATGATGCTTGCGTCCATTTCAGATCACCCCGTAGAAGCCAATGGCATACAGGTCGATGTAGTGCAGGGCCAGATCCGGCCAGAAGCCGTATATGGCCACGAGCAGGGCAAGGACGCCCAGCGCGCAGGCCTCGATCTTGTCCATGTCGTGGACGTGAGTGAGGTCAATCTTGTCAGTGAGCCGCCCGAAGAGCGTCCGCTGCATAGCCCACAGGTAGTAGCCCGCGGTGAGCAGCAGAGACAGCATCGGGAAAATCAACAGATAGATCATGTTGTTCGCGACCATCCACTGGTAGAACGCATAGATAATACCGAACTCACCCCAGAAGCCGATGAGGCCTGGGAGACCGAGCGAGGCCATGAACGCGAACATCATGAAGGCTGCAAAGAGGGGCATCTTGCCCGCAAGACCGCCGAGCAGCGGGATTTCTCTGGTCCCGATGTTGTGACCGGCCATACCGCACACCATGAAGAGCATGGCAGAGATGAGACCGTGCGCGAACATCTGGAAGATCGCGAACTCGATACCGACGTCCGACAGGCAGCCCATGGAAACCATAACGAGACCCATATGGCTGATGGACGAGTAAGCGACCATCTTCTTGAGGTCGCGCTGTGCAATGCAGGCGTAAGCGCCGTAAATCATCGACAGCACACCGACGAAGATGATGATGTCCTGCCACTGGATCGCACCCAGCGGGAGGACTTCAAGGCAGACCCGGATGATACCATAGGAACCCATCTTCAGCATGACGCCGGCCAGCAGGACAGATCCTGCAGTCGGAGCCTCAGTATGGGCATCCGGCAGCCAGGTATGGAACGGTACGGACGGCATCTTGACCATGAAGCCGAAGAACAGCAGCCCGAAGACCAGCGTCTGGAACAGCTGCGAGAAGCCCCCGCAGGCCGCCTTGACATACTCGAAGCTGAAGTTGATACCGGCACCGTTGACCGCCGCGGCCTGGAAGGCAAGGGCGAAGATGCCGATCAGCATCACGAGCGACGCCACGTGGGTATAGATGAAGAACTTGATGGCCGCGTAGTGCCGGCGGGGACCGCCGTACCACGAGATTAGGAAGTACATCGGGATCAGGGTTACCTCCCACATGATGTAGAATAGGAAGTAATCCGCCGAGGTGTACACACCCATCAAGCCGACCTCGATGGCCAGTAAGAGGGTGAAGAAGTAGTTGGGCCGGTCCGCCTCCTTATAAGAGAAGACCATGACGACTGCTTCCAGCACTGCGGTCAGGAAGACCATCAGGATACTGAGACCGTCGACCGTGAAGATAAGGGACATCTTCAGACCAGCGGAGTCAATCCAGTTCGCACTGAAGTTGAATTCGCTGAGATCGTTCGACAGCATCAGGGGCACAGTAAGCCCGAGGGTGACCAGCGTGAAGACGAGGGCCACATATCTAGCGTATTTCTGCCTGGATCCACCCATGAACAGAGTGACGATCGCCCCTATGAGGGGGACCAGCACGAGTGCGGGCAGCACGAATGAGCCTTCCATCTCAGATACCTCCGAACACACAGAAGAGGGCCAGCGCCACGACGAACAGCGTCACGATGCCGCCGATGACGACACCAGCATAGGTGTGGGCATTGCCGTCCTGAGCCTTGCTGGCCATCTCGCCGCCTTCGATCACTGCATTCGACAGTCCGTTGACCGAGCCGTCGATGACCTGCCGGTCAAAGAACTCCACGCCGCGGGCGACGCCGTAGCCAAGCTTCCAGGAGAGCTGGTTGTACAGCTCCGGGAAGTACCAGCGGTTGGCAAGCACCTTGTAGAGCGCCGACTGGCCATGCTTGTTGAACTTGCCAGGGTCGATACTCTTCTTGTTATACATGAGATAAGCCAGTCCGATCGCTAGCAGAACCAGCGCAATGGTTAGGTAGGTGGCCGGAGTCGTGAAGAACTCCACCAGGTAATGGACCGCACCCTCAGCGTCACCGTTACCGACCTGCCAGAGGCCAGCAGCGTTGAGGCCGATGGTAAACATCCCGTCGAAGCCAAAGAGCAGTACGAAACCGAACGCAAACGCGAAGCACGCCAGTACGCAGAGCGGCAGCGACATGCTGTGGGGCGACTCTCCGTGGCAGTGCTGGGCGTTCTCGCGGGGCTCGCCCGCGAAGGTCATGTACCAAAGCCGGAACATATAGAAAGCAGTCATGAACGCGGTCACGACGCCCAGAATCCAGAGGATCAGGAAGATCCAGCCGCTGGCACCGTTGCTGGCCGCGTCAAGTGCAGTCTCAAGCACCAAATCCTTCGACCAAAAGCCTGCGAAGAACGGGAAGCCGGCGATGGACAGGGCACCGATGAGCATGGTAATTGAGGTTATCTTCATCTTCTTGCCAAGACCGCCCATGAGACGCATGTCCTCAGTGCCGCATGAGTGTATGACCGAGCCGGAGCACAGGAAGAGCAGTGCCTTGAAGAAGGCATGGTTCGCCATGTGCAGAATACCGGCCGTGTAGCCTAGAGCCCCGGCTGCAATGAGCTCCTCGCTGCCCTGCTGCATGCCGAGGGCCATGAGATAGCCACCAGCGCCGAGGGCGAGGAACATGTAACCGAGCTGCGAGAGGGTAGAGTAGGCCAGGACCTTCTTGATGTTCATGTTGTTCATGGCCATGGTGGCCGCAAAGAACGCCGTGAAGCCACCGATGACACCGACGAACAGCATCACATCGATGTTCTGAACGAACAGCGGGAAGCACCGGGCGACCAGATAGACACCGGCCTTGACCATGGTCGCGGCATGGATGAGCGCAGAAACGGTGGTTGGACCGGCCATCGCGTCTGGGAGCCAATCCAACAACGGGAACTGCGCGGACTTACCGATGGCACCGCCGAAGATCAGCAGACTGGCGAGCATGAGGGTGTCGCTGTTCACCGCCGCCATGTTGGCGGTGTTGAAGACTACTGTGTAGTCGAGGCTCCCAAAGGCCTGGTAAAGGACGAACATGCCTGCCATCAGGCAGACATCGCCCAGCCGGGTAACGATAAAGGCCTTCTTGGCCGCCGAAGCGGCGTTGTCCGCCTTGTCATCGCCCTCCGGGTGGTTGAAGCCCCAGAAGCCGATGAGCAGGTATGAGCAGAGACCCATGATCTCCCAGAAGACGAACATCTCGACGAAGTTGCTAGAAGCAGCGAGGCCGAGCATTCCTGTGAGGAAGAGGGCGACCTCCGCGAAGTATCTCCGCTTGCGCTTGCCCTGCTCGCCCATGTAGCCGAGCGAGTAGATGAAGATCAGCATGGAGATGAACGACGCGAAGAGCATCATCAGACAGGACAGGGAGTCCACATAGTATCCGATGTTGATGTCGTGGCCGCCGAGACTGAACCACTTTATGTAAGAGGTCACGTAGCCGGGGTCAACATATGCTGCCGAGGTCCAGAAGTCGTAAGACACGAGCAGTGCAATGATGAACGATGCCGCTGCGCCCGCGATGGTGAGGTAGCCGCCGCCCTGATGCATCTTGTTGCCGAAGAAGCCGACAATCACGAAGCACAGAACCGGGATGAGGGGAACAAGCCAGGTATATTCTACGAACATGCTTACCACCTCATGGACGTCAGACTGTCGATGTCCGTCGTCTTCTTCATCTTATACGCGTTGAGCACTATTGCGATGCCAACCGCAACCTCAGCCGCTGCCACAGAGATTGTCATGATGACCATGACCTGTCCAATGACATCGCCGGTGAAGGCTGCGAAGGCCACAAAGTTGATGTTGGCCGCATTGAGCATGAGCTCGATGCACATGAGCACGATGATCGCGTTCGGCTTAGTCAGGACGCCGTATGCCCCGATGCAGAACAAGATCGCACCGAAGGTCAGGAAGTATTCAATTGGAATCATCTTTCTCGACCTCCTCTCTAGCGATACAAACACCTGCTATCATGGCACCGAACATCAGGATGGCTAGCACCAGCAGGAGCGGGCCGTACTGCACGAAGATGCCATAGTTCAGCGAGTTCGTGTTGAGATTGCCGTTCTCATCCACCACGTCAACGTAGGGAATGCTCTCCGGACTGTCATTGGTCATGTAATTGTCCCAATCGGTCATGAAGACCGAAGATACGAGGACCACGAGCAGCAATGCTGCCACTGTGGCGCCGATTGCTGTTCTCTTATTCATTCGAACCACTCTCCTCTTGGATATACCTGCGCGTCAGCATGATACAGAAGGCGAACAGGATGGTGATCGCACCAACGTACACCAGCATCTGGATGACACCGATGAATTCCGCCTCGAGGAAGAAGTAGGTCACCGCAACGGTGACGAACACCAGCGCGAGGTAGAAAGCGCTGTGCATCGCCTGTTTGTCGATCACGACGTATATTGCGGCCGCCACACCGATGGCTGCAAGGATCAGAAATGCCACCAGGTCTCCGTTGCACCAGATGTAGTTAAGGAATCCGCAGAAGCCGTTCCAGATATCCATCAATACTCCCATCACAGCACCTCCTTAATATGTAGCGCGTCTTTGGGGCACACATCGACACAGTTCTGGCAGCAGATGCACTTCTTGTCGTCTACGGCCGGCCACAGAATGGGCTTGCCTTTCGCGTTCGTGCCGTGCTCCTCCATTGTGATGGCCTGGACCGGGCACGTCTTGAAGCATTTCTTGCAGCTGATGCATTTCGCACCGTCGACCTCGGGACGGTCGACAAGGAAGGGCTTGACCCGCCGCTCACCATTGCCGGCACGGAAGTCGGACAGGAGAGTTTCCTCCCGCTCGACCTTCATTCCATCAGTCGTGCTGGCATATGCCAGCCGGCGGGGCCCGTAGATTAGGTCCGCGCGAGTGTACTCCGCGAGCTCAACCTCCGGAGTAACCGTCATGGCATCGGTGGGGCAGTATTCCGCGCAGTAACCGCAGAATGCACACCGACCCATGTTGACCTGAGGCCGCTTTACCGGCTTGCCACTGTCATCCGGGCAGTCAACCATGACGATCGCCGTAGTCGGACACATGCGGGCGCACATTCCGCAACCGATGCAGGCATTGAAGGCGAGAGCCGGGCGTCCACGGTAGTTGTCGGGCTCCCACAGCTTCTCGTATGGATAGAGGATGGTGACTGGCCGATGAGCCACCGTCTTGTTGAACAGTCTGAGGACCAGATAAATCGGCTTCATGATCCAGAGCTTCTTAGACGGCTTGCTGCGGCCGTCCCGGTATTTCTCTAGGTAGTCCATGGTCATCAGAAGACCCCTCCCATCTTAAGCAGAAGGACAATCGCAAGGTTCAGCACGGACAGCGGCATGAAGACCTTCCATCCGAGCTTGAGAATCTGGTCGGTTCTGACACGAGCCACCGCAGCCCTGAGGATGATCATCATGAAGAACACAAACCATGCCTTCAGCAGGAAGACGATCTCGGGCATCACGTTGTTCCAATCGCCGATGAACGGCAGGTTCCAGCCACCTAGGTACAGGATGACGACCATGGAGCACGATACATACCCTCTCAGGTAGTCGGCGAGCATAATCAGACCCCATTTCATGCCGGCGTACTCGGTCTGCCAACCTTCTACGAGCTCCGACTCTGCCTCGGCCAGGTCGAACGGGGTACGCTCGGCCTCCGCGGTCGCACAGAGGAAGAAGGTCACGAAACCGATGCACTGCGGAATGAAATACGGCATGGTGTCGTACTGAGCCTGCACGATGCCACCGATATTGAACGTACCAGCCATCAGACAGGCCGTCGCAATTAGGATGAGCATTGGAATCTCGTACGAGATCATCATCTCGGCCGCTCTCATACCGCCAATCAGCGAATACTTGTTATTCTGAGACCAGCCCGATACAAGGATGAAGAACGGTGCCAACGCGAATAACGCCATGATCAGAAGCAGGCCTGTGTCGTAATTGACGACGAACCAGCGGCCTGACAGCGGAATCATGCACGCGATTAGGACGGAGGTGCCGATGACGAGAGAGAGAGTCCACATATAGGTCATGTGGTCGACTTTCTTCGGCATCGTATCCTCCTTCATGAAGGTCTTGAACCCGTCTGCGACGCACTGCAGGAAACCCTTCATGCCGATCATGGTACCGCGCCGGTCCATGGTCCGACCGAGAACTTTACGCTCTTCCCACAGCGATATTAAGACACCTGTGAACACAACCAGGAAGATAATCAACATGAATACTAGCAACGCAAAGAAGTTGAGCGTCATGTCGCAGATCAGCCAGGTCGACACTGGGTTACCGGGGAAGATGAGATTGATGAGCCATGCTAGCGCTCCGCCGAGCACCTCACAGATCTTGTACGACCAGTCATACGGCAGGTTGTAGCTGGCGAACGGATAGTACGGGTTCTGCATGATCTGGTCGAAGTGAATCCAATCGATGATACTTGAGTAGACCATGCCAATCACCTGTCCGTCTCGCCGAGGCACATGTCGATCATAGCCATGATGGCCGGCACATCCGCGATACGGCAACCCATAACGAGCTCCTTGGACGCGGATACATTCACGAAAATCGGGCTGCGGACCTTGAGCCGATATGGCTTGTCCGTGCCGTCGGAAACTAGGTACATCATGGACTCGCCGCGCGGGTCCTCAAGCTTGGCATAGTGGCGGCCGGCCGGCACATTGGTCGGAACCTTAAGCCGATACGGGGCGTTCTTGCCGAGCGCCTTAATTTTCGCCATCGCCTGTTTGATAATCTTGCAGGACTGCAACATCTCCTCGATGCGCACCATGTACCGAGCATAAGAATCGCCCGCATTCAATACTGGCACATCGAAATCCAGGGTGTCGTAAAGGCTGTACGGATCATCACGACGAAGGTCAAAGTCCACACCAGTGCCGCGCAGGGCGGGGCCGGTGATGCCCAGGTTGGCGCATTCCTCCCTGGTCAGGATACCGGTTCCCTTCATCCGTGACACGTAGATGGACGAGTCGTCTATCATACCGATAATGTCCCAGAGAGCCTTCTCGAACCGCTCGGTGCATCTGATTATGTCGCGGTCGAAGATATCGGGAGTGTCGTTGCGGACACCACCGATACGCGGGTAGTTGGTGGTCATCCTGGCTCCGCAGAGCCGGACGTTCATGTCCATCCAGTACTCACGTTCTCTCATGGCCCATAGGAACACGGTGAAGTTGCCGAGATCGGTACCGACCGCAGCCAGCCACATCAAGTGTGACTGCAACCGGTTGATCTCATCGGCCACGACCCGAATATACTGGGCTTTCTCAGGCACCTCGATACCGAGGGCATTTTCTACAGTCATGCAGTAGAGGTGAGTGTACGTCATCGAAGCGGCATAGCACAACCGGTCCGCCATCGGAATGATCTTGGGATAGGGCCGGTTCTCGGCCTCCTTCTCCCAGCCCCGGTGCAGGTAGCCGACAATGGGCTCTGCGTCCGTAACGATTTCACCATCTGCCTGGATCTTCAGCGTCCACAGTCCGTGTGAGAACGGATGTTGGGGACCCATGATGATCCACATCTTGTCAGTGTCCATCTTCGCCGTCTCGGCGGCGATGTCCACGACCTTGCTGTCTGCGGTCTTTATTGCCGCGGCTTTGTCGTCGTCTGCCATCACTGCCACCCTCTCAGCTTATAGGATTTCCGGAACGGATAGAACTCATATGTGTCAGGAGTCAGCAGCCGCTCCAGCTTCGGGTGACCGTCAAACACGATACCGAACAGCTCCCATGTCTCCCGCTCGTTCCAGTCCGCTCCGCCCCAGATGGAGGACACGGACGGCACGTGAAGGTCGTCGTTGGGAACGTCGACAGTCAGTTCGATACACTCGCCCTTATAGACAGTATAATTGTCAATATGGTAAACGACCTGCATGTAGTCCTTCATGTCGATGCCGATGACAGTGGCGCAGTGCTCGAAACTGAGCTCATCACGAAGGAATTTGCAGATACCGAAGAGAGCATCCCGGGGAACCTTCGCATAGACGCGGCGGGTCTCCTTGCCAGTGAACTCAATCTTGCCGCTGAACTTCTCATTCAGCTTGCTCTCGATCTCATCCTCCCAGGAGTCCTGATACTCACGAATTGTAGTGTCCATACCTCATCAGTCCTCCAGGAAGACACCTCTTCTGAAGTAGTCGTCAATCTTCTTCTGCAGCAACATGAAACCGTCGATCATAGCGTCCGGACGCACCGGGCAACCGGGGATATAGACATCCACCGGCACAATCTGGTCGAGACCCTGGACTGTGTTGTAAGAATCATACCACGGTCCGCCAGAAATCGCACACTCGCCCATTGCCACAACCCACTTGGGGTTCGGGATCTCCTCGTAGAGCCTCCGGATGTCCGGACGGACCTTTTTGGAAATCCAGCCGTTCACAAGGAGAATATCAGTCTGCCTCGGGGATGACCGGTAAATCATACCGTAACGCTCCGCATCAAAACGAGGTGCGGAAGCAGCCGCCATCTCCAGTGCACAGCATGCCAGGCCCCAGTGTAGGGGGTGCATAGAGTTCTTCATCGACCAGGACCAAATCGGCCCGGTCAGCTTATCAATCGTCCGCCGGGTGCCTGAACTCATGAGGTCATTGATCATGGCCGTGGACCACGACATGAATTCATCAGCGCTCATTGCTACCGCGTGCGGATACAGACTCATATCCATGTGGTTTCCTCCTTCTTAAGGGCATACGCGACACCTAAAATCAGAATGGCCAGGAAGATGAGCATCCAGACAGTTGCCATAGCAGAGAAGCCAGAGAAGGCGACAGCCCAGAGCAACAGGAACGTGACGACCAGATCGAAGACGACAAAGATCAGCGCGTAGGTGTAGTACTGGAACCTGAACTGCACGTGTGCGTCCCCGATAGGCACCGAGCCGCACTCATATGTCTCCTCCATCCACTTGGTGGGTTTGTAAGGCCGAATGAACCTCGACGCCCACCATGCCAATGGCGCAAATCCCATGGAGATAATCCCCACGAAGACCAAGGGCAGGTAGTTTGCGATTAGTGACATTGCGAGTCGGGATGGCCTAAAACTATATAAGAGCCACGCGCGTCCAAGTATTCCTTATAAGAATGTGGACAGACTCCGAATGTCCGTTTCTACATATTCCCTGCAAGCCCATCCGACCCTCCCGCGGCCGGCATTGGAAGACTTATTTAGGGGGACGATTGTGGGTATTCGATACCATGACCGTCAGAATCGGATTCATCGGAGCAGGCAGGATGGCCGGAGCCATGATTAAGGGGCTCATAGCGAAGGAGGTTTACACTGCCGACCAGATTGTCGCGTGCGCTCCCACTAAGGCCACCCGCGAACGGATTGCGGCAGAGACCGGCATCCAGGTTTTCAGCACTGCTGCGGAGGCTGCCGAGGCTGCCGATATCCTCGTGCTCGCGATCAAACCGAAAAACATTCCTCAGTTGTTTAACGAGGAGAAGCTACGGCTCACTAACCGGCATCTGCTTATAAGCATCGTAGCTGGTATTAAGATCGAAACACTGAATGCATATGTGCCAGAATGTCGGATTGTACGCGTGATGCCTAACCACTGCTGCATGGTGCTCGAAGGCGCCGCAGGTTATGTCATGGGCCCCGGGTGCACAGCAGCGGACAAGGAGACGACCGAGCGGATACTCTCCGCCATCGGCCTCGCCGTCGAGGTGCAGGAATGCGACCTCGATGCCGTTACCGGAATCTGCGGAAGTTCCCCTGCCTTTCTTTACATGGCCGTCGAGGCCCTCGCCGACGCCGGCGTCCTGCATGGCCTGTCCCGTGAAGCGGCCCTGACGCTCGCCGCACAGTCGATGGTCGGCGCCGGTCAGATGGTGCTTAACTCAGGGATGACCCCAGAGCAACTCATCGACGGCGTCTGCTCGCCTGGCGGCACCACCATCGAAGGAGTCAAGGTCCTCCAGGAAGAGAACTTCAAGGGTGTCCTGATCGACGCAGTCAACGCAACGATCAAGCGGTCGGAAGAGATGGGCCGGCAGTGACCGGTCTTTTTGAGAACATTCTGGGGCCCACCGCTCATCCGAGACGGCGGACCCCGTGCTTCAGCAGTCCCAGCAACATACGCGGCGCGTAACGATATACCGAGCCGGTATCCCAGTCGAGGTCGTTCTTGTCCGTGATGGTCGAGTCCATCATCCGGACGCCCTCCTCCTTGACCTCCCACAGCTGCCGTTCCCGCTCTGCCAGGTCGACGACCTGCAGGATCGCATCGATGCGATGCATGAGCCCACGAGCAGTCTCGGTCCGCTCCCGGCGGATCTGCGCCGCCGTTTCAGTGAGCCGCCCGCTGTCGTGCTCTGCATCCGTGAGGATGTTTGCCGCATCATAGGAGGTTTCAGCGATCACATCCCGAGTCATCCAAATTGTTTCGTAGGAGAGCACGTGCTTCCATGACGGGTTGTCTAACAAGCGCCGGTGATCCTCGAGCGTGCGGGCCCGCAACCGATATCCCCATTTCTCAGGCTCCTCGAAGGCCCGGCTCCCGGGATCAACGAAAGGCGCGAAGGGAGAGTCATAGATGAACAGATGGTCGGCCGGCTGCACAAGCCCCCACAGCCGCTTGGCCGCGGCGGCGGTGGACAGCGCCGACTCCCGCGTTTGCTTCGGGAGACCAGTCATAAAGAAGAGATCGAACCGACTGCAGCCGTTCGCGAAGGCTGCTGGCAGCGTCCGCTCGATCGTCTCATTGGTGTAACCCTTGCCCAGGGCCTGCCGCACGTTCTCGTCATATGAGTCCGGCGAGAACTCAATCGACCAGCCGCCTTCAAAGGCACGGTCGAGCTGGCGGAAGTACTCCGGCGTGGCGCCGTTGAATAGCTCCACCACGGCGTGGTTCTGCACCCCGTGCTCGCGCACTGCCCGCAGAAAGCGCTCCGGGTAGTCCAGACCGGCCTGCCGCAGGTCACCGACTATGAACACCGGCGCGCCCAGATACTCCTCGATAGCAGCCATGTCATCCGCCAGCTGCTCCGGGCTCCGGAAGGCCGGCGCTGTCCGGCCGGCAACGCGAGCATTGGCGCCATGGGAGCCACCGCACTCGGCGCAGTTCAGCGAGCATCCGCGGACGGTAAAGACCGATGTTAGCGGCACCCGATCCCAGCCCTTCCATGGGAGGGAACCGGCCACGTCCGCATGGCGTAGGACGTTCTTGATCATCGTGCCGTAGTCGAACAATATACCGTCGAGCGTTGACGGAATATAGGATATCCCATTGTCGTGCACCCGACCGGCCGCATCTTTCCAGACCAGATTGGGAACTGCGCTCAAGTCGCCGCCGCGGGCAAGCGTCTCCATAAGCTGCACCGTCGGCACCTCGGTCGTATCGCCCCGCATGACAAGATCTACCTCCGGCCGTTGGATGAGCTCATGCCAGAAGTAGGAGGAGGTGAATCCACCCATCTCGACCTTCGCATCAGGATGGTGCTTCTTCACCAGCGCTGCGACCGCCAGCGCCCCGTGGGCATGCGGCATCCAGTGGAGGTCGATGAAGTAGACGTCCGCTTCCAGCTGCCGAATCTGCCGCTCGGCATCGAAGCCTGGATCGGCGAGCATATGCCCCGCCAGGTTCACGATGCGCGTACGGAAACCAGCGGCCTCCAGATGGGATGAGATCGTCATGAAACCGATGGGATACATCTCGAAGACCGGCGAGGAAGGAATGACGTCGCTGACCGGCCCGTAGAAGATAGGCTTCTTCCGAAAGTCATAGACGCTTGGAGCGTGCAGGAAGACCGCATCCGTCCGGGACATGTCTCACCGCCCGTAGCGCCGCACGCGTTGCTGGTAGGTGCGCACCGCCCGTAGGAGGTCGATGCGGCGGAAGCCCGGCCAATAGACATCGGTGAAGTATAGTTCTGAATAGGCAAGCTGCCATAACAGGAAGTTCGATACCCGTACCTCGCCGGAGGTCCGCAGGATCAGGTCGGGGTCCGGCATATCGGAGGTGTACAGATGCGAGGAAAGCGTATCCTCGGTTATGTCTTCGACAGCCATCTCACCGTCGCGGACCTTACCCGCAATCTCGCGCACGGCGCTGACAATTTCCTGCCGGCCGCCATAAGCCAAGCAGATGGAGAAGACATGATCTCCGTACATACCGGTCTTCTCGTTCGCATAATCTATGGCCTTCCGAACGGCCGCTGGAATTACGGTGATGTCGCCCAGGACCTGGACGCGGACCTTGCTGTTGTGGATCTTTGGATTGTCGGCTACCTGATAGAGCGCCGACTCGGCCAGCTGCATCAGGAAGTCGACCTCGTCGTCGCTCCGATTGAAGTTCTCAGAAGAGAAGGCAAAGACCGTTACGTACTTTATGTTCAGGTCCAACGACCAGTCGAGGAAGTCCTCGATGCGCTTTTCGCCGAGCTTGTGGCCGGCGTCGATGTCATCATCCAGATACTCTTTCGCGTAGCGCCGGTTGCCATCCATGATGACGGCGATGTGCTGCGGGATCGGGCCGTCATGAATCTCACGCTCTAGCCGCCGCTCGTAGGTCGAGTATAGCGGTTTAGACAGGAGACCCGTGGCATTGCTCATGGCGACTCACTGAAAATCCTCGGGGATGCCCGCCGCCTTCGGTCCAATGTCGAAGCAGCCGATGGCCGCGATGGCCCCTATCATACCGCCGGTACCAGTTATGCTGATGACCTGCACGCCGCAGTCTGCGGCCACCTTGGCCGCCTGATCCGTAGTGAACATGACGCTCTTGGCGTCCCATCCGAACTTACGGAGCTCTGCCGGAATCATCAGACCCTGATATACTGTCATGACCGCATCATCCGAGTAGGTATGCGCCTTGAGGTAGGCAAGACAGTGCTCGATTAATGCCGGAATGTCCTTCTCCGCTACTGCGAAAGAAACCGCCGACGCACAGCAGTTGGTGGTCTTGGTGGGGGACTTTGGGTTCAACTGGATGATCTTATGGTCAATAAAGTGCCCGATGGGGCACTCACGGCCCATGCTGAGTGCGGTAGCCCATGTGGCACCCTTCAGCTTGGTGTCGGTGTCATCGACGCCGATGACCACGCGGACCAGTTTGGGCGTGATTATGTCCACGTGCGCCTCGTAGCCGCCGCCGATCTTGAAGTCGTCGGGGTACTCGGTGCGCAGCACATCGGAGCTCTGAGGCAGGCAGGCGCCGATGCCTACGGAGGCACCAGCAATTCCATACCAGGTAGTGCGTACAGTGTCACCTTCAACGCGGAGAGCCTGTAAGCCCTGACCGCCCAGGTCGGCACAGACCGGGCCGAAGCGCAGCGGACGCTCGCCCACGCTGACATCCATCATTAGTGTTGTGCCATCCATGACGATGCTATCAATAACGCCTCCGGTCCGCCGGCGATTGACGATGTCCCACTCGCCAGGGCCCCTGGCGATGCATTTTTCCACAATCTTCGCTTTGCCGGCCTTCTCGTCAACCATCGTCAGGAAGCCCTGGCAGAAGAGCTGCCCGTATTTCGCTCTAACCTCGTCGGGCCGCAGTACAGTAACCATCAATCGTTCCCTCCATTGTCTTTCACTGGCGCGGCCGACACAGCCGGTGGCACCGCGACCGTCACACACGCAGGCGGCACCCGATCGCATAGATAGACCGTCTTGGCCGCCCGCCCAATCGGATAACCGGCCGCTGCGCAGGCGGCCGTGTCAACCTCCAGGATAACCGGGTCATCCACCCGGACCGTGCCGGCACGGACCGCATCGGCATAGGTCGCCGACAGGTGCACCATGGCCCGGTCAGACGGGAGGATTCCCGTCTCCAGGATAATGTCCCGCTCTTCGGGAGAGGAGGGGTAGAACAAGGCCGCCGGAATGCCGTCAGTTGGCAGCCGGAGGTCCAGCTTTATCGTGTGCCCGTAGGTCGCGCGGACCTTGTGGCCCAGAAGCTGGTACCTCCCCTTAGGGTCGGTCTCCACCAGCGCCTCCACGTGGTACGGCCGGAGCCACTTCATCCGCGGGTTGAGATCGCTGACCGTGTCGACGATGTCCTGGATGGCAACGAAGCCCATATCATCCATTGCAAGTCCGAACTTGCCGTGCCGGAGGATGCCAGCCATCGTGCGGCCCATCTTCTCGACTTCATAGTCGCTCATGATGAACCGACCCTTCTCACCGCAGATCGGACAACTCTCTTCGCGGTAGTAGCCGTGCTCCTCGCACTCGCTGATCATCTCTGCCCGGCCCCTGCCCTTCTCTCCGCCGCATGGACCGTATTGGCCATCAGCATGCAGATGGTCATCGGACCGACGCCGCCGGGAACCGGCGTAATTGCAGCCGTCTTCTGGCTGACTGCGTCGAAGTCCACGTCGCCGACCAAGCGGCTGCCCTTAGGTGATGCTGGGTCGTTGACATGGTTGGTACCGACATCGATGACTACCGCTCCGTCCTTGACCATGTCGGCGGTGATGAACTTCGCTTTGCCGATAGCCACGATCAGAATATCCGCTGTGCGCGTAATGTCTGCCAGATGCTCGGTCTTCGAGTTGGTAATCGTGACTGTGGAATCTGCTCCCGCACCTTTCTGCATCATCATGGCCGCCATAGGCTTGCCGACGATGTTGCTGCGACCGACAACCACCACATGCTTCCCGGAGGTCGGAACACCAGAGCGAACTAGCATCTGCTGGATACCGGCCGGCGTGGCCGGCAGAAAGTCCGGCTCACCTATCAGCATCTTTCCGACATTGTACGGATGGAAGCAGTCCACGTCCTTGGCGGGATCGATGGCATTAATTACCGCCTCCTCGTCAATGTGGACAGGTAACGGAAGCTGGACAAGGAATCCGTGAATCTCCGGATCGGCATTCAGCTCCGCAACCTTAGCTAGCACCTGAGTCTGCGTGGTCTCCGTCGGCATTATGACAGTAACTGAATGCATTCCGAGCTCTTCGCACTTCTTCCCTTTCATCCGGACGTAGACCTGCGAGGCCGGGTCATCGCCGACCAGCACGACAGCGAGACCTGGTGTGATACCGGCCGCTTTGAGTTTCTCGATGCGAGTGCGGAGCTCCGCGTAGATGCTCTCCGAAACGTCCTTCCCGAGAATGAGCTTGGCGGTCATGGTCATCACTGCTTAGTGTGGCCATCCAATGCCGCCGAGTTATATTATATTAGCGCGCAAGCTGCGCGGCTTCGCTGACTGTCTTGGTCAGCAGACCGGCATCCAGCACCCCTTCGAGTACCGCACGGGTGGAATCCAGGTTCTGTGCCAACGCCTCCGCAGACAGGATTCCGCCTGCACGAGCCTCGACCAGATGCCACGTGTGATCGGCGAGGGTAAGCACACCGCCCTCCGGCACCTGCTGCACCATATCGACATAGTCCTGCGGGACCCGCGCACCTTCGTGCAGTGGCCAAAGATAGCCAGCAATCTTCTTTCCGGCCGAATCGCGACCAGTGGTCACGGGAACTTCAGCGACCCAGCCAGGCAACATCTGCGGGAAACAGTCGGCCGCGTCTGCATAGGTCGACGAATCGCAGCGGATCCCCTGTGCCACCAGCAGGCCTTCCAGATTCCTGGGCGTCTTAAGATACGGCGCACGGAAGCACGTCGGCCTGCGGCCGGTGACGTCCCTCACTGCCTGACAGCTGTGCGTGATGGCCGCTGCCGCCGCATCTGGCTCCAGCCGCTTGAGATTCTCGTGGTCGTACCCGTGGACCCCGACCTCGTAGCCGGCCAGGCACCCCGCCTGGTCGCGCAGCATCTCTAGGGTGCGGCCTTCGGCGAAGAAGGTCGCCGGCAGCCGCAGGTCGTCCAGCAACTCCGTCAGGAGCGCCAGCCCCTTTGCCGCAGAGACAAAGCGCGGCGCAGTGCCCTGACCGCGGTCCAGCGAGCCGGCGGCATCCTGATCTGGAATCTCCAGATTGACATCCCGGTCTAGGTCGACCGTGAAGCAGAATGCCCGCATACAGCTCACCTGGGGGCCGTGGCCGCAATCCGCTTGATGAGCATGCCCTCGATCTCAATGGGCTCGTACTTGAGCGCAAGATCCTTCGCCCGATTCAATTTCGCTTCGTTGTCAGCGTAAAGCTGAATGAGCACGTCGCCGCGCTCAACCCGCTGGCCCTTCTTCTTCATAATGAGCATTCCCGCGCCTTTGTCAGACGGAGCACCGCAGGCTTTGGCAATAGCCACAACATCTTTGTTGGAAATCGCATGCACGTAACCGGCCTTAGCCGAGACTATGTCCGCAGTGTACTTCCCAGGGATGAGGTCGGTCGATTTCAGGTTCGGATTCCCGCCTTGGGCCGCGACAATCTCCAGGAACTTCGCATGAGCCTTGCCCGAACGCAGGAGCTCCCGCGCCATATCCGCACCGTTCTGGTTTCCTGCCATCTCTAGGATGATGCCTGCACAGTCGCAGGCCTTCTCGATGACGCTCGACGGGTGCTCCTCGCCCTCCAAGATGCGGATGCACTCCCGGGCCTCAAGAATGGGGCCGACTGCATTGCCAACTGGTTGGTCAGCATAGGTGATGGCGCACTCAATGCGCATATTGAGTTTCTCGCCCAGATCCATGAAGTCCCGGGCATAGGCCCGGGCGACCTCGATAGTCGGGACCTTGGTGCCCTCTCCAGTAGGAATGTCCACCACCAGGTTGGTGGCGCCGATGGCCACCTTCTTGCTCATGATCGAGGCCAGCATCTGCGCCCGCGGATTTATGCCCAGCGGGTGCTCGATCTTGATGACGATATCGTCCACCGGAGCGAGATTCATCGAACCGCCCCAGGCGAACACGCCACCGACCTTCTCGGCAGTCTCCTTCAGCGTACGGGCGTCGAGCTCCACGTTGCAGAAGGTCTCCACGAAGTCTGATGTGCCGCAGGCGCTGCTGATAGCCCGTGAAGAGGTCTTCGGAATCATAAGGCCGGCCGCAGCAACGACAGAGACCACAATGGGCGTGATCTTGTTGCCAGGAACGCCGCCCAGACTGTGAAAGTCGAAGACCGGCGTGCGGTCGAACTGAATCCTGTCACCGGTGTCCACCATAGCGTTGGTGAAGGCGGCGATCTCGTCAATATCCATGCCATTGATGTACAGCGCTGTAAGCCAAGCGGATATCTCGATCGGCGCGAGACCGCCCTGATGGATGTCCTGAACGACAGCCTTAATTTCATCGGGTGTAAGCTTCTGATTGTCCATCTTCTTACGGATGGAACGGACGCTCTCCGGTGTCGGCGAGTATGCGACATCCAGAAAATCCCCGTCCTTCGCACCGATGCGTTTCATTACGAACTCCGGTATGACGATGGTTCCGGCGCAGACCAGCATATCGGAGGTTGTCAGGATGACGATTACCTCGCCCTTGGGCCCAGTGAGGCGGACACGTTCGTTCTCCTTCACGCCGAGCTCGCGGCAGTCCGCCGGGTCCATCGCTGCCATCGGCGAGGAGACAAGAAGATCAACCTGCTTGGCTATCAGTCTCATTTGGATCCCCACTGCGCGAGCGCCTCGCGGAGCTCCCTATGGTCCTTGGCATACTCGTTTATCTCGATGCCCGAGCACGCCGCGTCGACCGCCTGACACATTGCCATTGCACCGGCGCGGACGCCCTCAGGGTGACCGGCGACACCGCCGCCTGCCTGTATCTGGATGTTCTTGCCGGCCGCCGCGATCAGCGATGGAACGATGCCTGGGTACATGCCGCCCGAACAAACTGGCATGACCTTCTTGTACGGCAGGCGATCCGTCTGGCAGGCATCCTGGTTCAGGGCGCCTTCGGAGACCTGGCCATTCATCTTGCCAACGCCGAGCGTGCCGATGTGAAGGGCGTCGCCGCCACACATCCGGACGAGTTTGCTGAAGACCACCATGGCGATGCCGTTGTACGGATCCTTGGTCATAGCGCCGTGCATGGTCCGGTGGACGTGAACCGGCACCTTGATCTTTGGATCCTCGGCAACCGCCTGGACAGCGCCGAAACCGCAGGTCAGGACATCTACCATAATTTCGGTCGCACCCCATGACTGAACGTCCTCGGCAAGGTTGCGGATGTCCTGCCCATTGGTGCTGATGTTGATGGCATGCACCATGTGGTGACCCTCGGACCGCAGCCGATCCAAAGCCTCGGCAACGGCCTTCGTCCGGTCTTCGATCGGGCAGAAGGCCTGGTCAACCAGCGTCTCGTCGTCCTTGCCATTGGTCAGGCCGCCGGAGCCGGCCTCGTAAATATAGTTCGCGGTATCCTTGGGGGACAGGCCGATCTTAGGCTTCACGATAGTACCCACCAGCGGCTTCTCAGGACGGTTCAGGATCTTCCGCAGCCCGGCGTCGCCGAACTTCGGGCCCTTATACTGCTTCAGTATGCCGGACGGGAAGTCCACGTCCTCCAAGCGCACCCCTTTCAGCACGCCAAGGCCGAACAGGTTACCGGAAATGACCGAAAGTATCTGCGGAACCGCACCCACATGGATGCTGAAGTCCTCCTCAGGATAGGCGATGGTGACCATATCGCCGTCAATGGCAGTGACCCTGCCCGCATACTTATCGAAGACATCGTCCTTCAGCGTTGAAATGCCAGTCCAAGTACCGGTCGACTGCTCGGCCGCGATGGCCCCGGCAGCCTTCTCGATCGGCAGGTCGGTCGTCACGCGGTATTTGCAGACAACGTACGCATCCTTGTCAATCTCCTCACCCAGATGCAGATACGAATAAGACTTCATGGAAAACACCTCAATTGGAAAACTCAAAGAATCTATCGCCCAGCTGTCTAACCATCACGCCGTACACCGCGCCAGGGGACATGATCCCCAGCTCTGTGATGATGCTGTCGATATACTGCGGGGGCGTGGTGTCGAACACCGGGTTGAACACTTTCACCTGAGACGGGATTTCGCCCGGCTTCACGATTTCACCCGTGTCACGTTCCTCGATGGTCACGGCGTCGCCGAACAGCGTAAGCGGCGAGAACTTGTAGGTCTCGGCGCAGACGTTGAACTCGGTCCGGGCCTCATGGGCAGCCAGCGCCACCTGCGAGGTGCCGATCTTGTTTACAAGCGCTCCGGCCGAGGTAACAGTATCCGCGCCTACGAAAACCCGGTCGATCCTGGGCATTACCGTACGCACGGCGCTATCGATGATCATCGTCACGTCGACCCCGGCCTCAGCCAACTGTGTGACCGTCAGGATGCCCTGACGCCACGGCCTGGACTCCGTCGCATAGACACGGACATCCTTGCCCTGCTTCACGGCCTCGGCTATGACCCCGATAGCCGCGCTGCTGTTGCAGTGGGTCAGCAGTACATCCCCGTCCTTTATGCGCTTCGCCCCGAAGCGGGCGATAGCCGCCACCGCCGCCTCGGAAGAGACGACGAAAGCATGCCCGTTACGGACGACACTGCCCTTGGCATCATCGAGCGTAGCCGCGACAGCTACGTCGCGAACCGCTGCGTGGACCCCGTTCCACAACGAGACTGCCGTTGGACGTGAAGAAAGCAATGTGTCTGCGGCCCGGCCAATGTCGCGGACGAACTCCTCCCTGGACCCTCCCGCGTACTGCACGGCGTAATCGGCTAACGCCGAAGCACCGGCACGGGCGATGCGACCCGCACCGCGGACACGCATCTCCCTGATGTCGGCGGCAGTTTCTGCGATGATGTCTGACACGCATCCGTCATGGCTGACCAGCGTTAAAAACATACGTCATTAACTGCTGTATTATTGCTTCAAACAGCGTGAGAGATATAGCACCGCACCCGCCAGGATTAGGCATATGATCGCCATGCCTGCGAGCACGAAATCCATGCTCCCGACGATGACCAGCGCCATCGAAGCCAGTAGCACCACCAGCACGACGACCAGACAGAATAGCGCTAGCCGCCGAGTCTACCGCTCCTTCTCGTCCTCCGGGGATGCCATGCGCGGTCATCGGCACCACCCTTCATAACGCTTGCTCATTACCTATTTATCAAACGGCGTCCATCGCCCCACTGATATGGCCGAACAGAAGAAGCATCTGCATATGCGGGGCGTCAAGCAGGCCTCGAAACGGCTGGAGGATGATATTCTTGGCCGCTCCCGCGATATCGCGGAGAATCCTGGTCTCCTCCGGCCGATGTGCGCCGGTAACTGCCGCCACTGCATCTTCGACGGACTGTTCAAGGATATCGACAAAATCGCCGAGCACCGGGATGATGAAGGCGCCTGTCTCAAGTACGCCTCCCGTGCCTTCACCGACGACATGGCAAAGGCCTACGCCGGTACCATCTCGCTAGGCGCCGCCGGCAAAATCCCGCTGCTAGCCACCGCCAAAATCGGCGATCGGAAGGTTTCCTATGTCGTGCGTGGCTCCGTCGCCGCGCCGCTACTTATCGGCTGCCAGCACTACGACGACGACAAGATCCGTCTGCTGTACTACAACCAGCTCATTAAGAAAAATAAACTGCATCTCTACTCGTTCAACGAGAGCATCGTTTGCTCGGACAAGCCGAACATGCCCGAGGACTACCTCTACAACGCCTTCTGGGACACGCCCTACAAATTCCCCAATGACAGCCTGGAGTGCGGCCATGATGCCTCAGTGGCGCTCAACATCCGCATCAAATCCCGCGACGAGCGGATCCACGTCTGCGAGAACTGCGCCAAGAATACCCCGACGCTTGCATACCTGGTCTCTCGTCTCTGCGCAGCCGACCCCCTCGATGACTTCGAGGTCACGGTCGAGCACAAGTTCCATGAGGCTAACGAGTCTGGCATCGAGAAGATCGAGGGAGAGGACCTCAAGAGCTACATGCTGGGCAAACTCACCGACCGCCAGCTCATCGACCGGACGAAGCGGGAGAAGGTCGGCGACCTCGCCAAGAGCGGAAGCCTGACCCTTATCATAGGGGACCACAACTACGGCGAGGACCTGAACGGATTTATGAGAGACCTCGAGGGTCCGGAACAGGAGAAGGCTGCGCTCGTCAAATTCCTGACCAAGACGCCGAAGGCCGTTATCCTTCGCAGCCCTAAGGCATCAGAGATGGTGATGTACCTATGGGATGAGAACTGGAAGGGGCTTATCGCTACTCTGACTTCGGACGTTTTCGCCAACTCATACTCTGAAAAGCCCCGCGCCGCGCCGTCGCTTGTGCTGGAGGAAGCCTATCGGAACTACATCTCAGCGGACATCGTCAAGACTCTGCCAGAGTTCAAAAGGCCAGGTTACATGACTACACTGGCGGACTCGTTCGCCAAGGCGGCGAAGGTCGGTGGCATGGACATGTTGCGCCAGACAATGGCAGGCAGCACCATGCGGGACACCAAGTCGCGGGCGCTGGCCGCATCGTTCGTTTTCGCATTGGACCCTAACGCCAAGCCGCCGATGGCACTGAGCGCCGAAGACCAGGACTTCGCTGCATTTCTGACGCCGTTTGCACAGAAGGTCATCGCTGCTAACGGGAAGACTTACCGCGAAGACATGAACACACTGCTGATGGCCTGCAGTTCTGGCGAGTCCGTCTGAAGCAATAAAAGATGTCAAAAGAGTTGTTCTGACAGGCAGAAACGGCGCAGAGAAAAAGTCAATTATGCCGGACGACTCACTCTATCGACTTCTTTAACGATGAAGAGTCATTTGTCTGTCATTATATTGTCGAATAATTGTCTGCAGAACATCCTAGACTGCATAAAAAAACCATGTGAATATTTCGCATGATTCGATTTTGACATCACATCCGGACACAGTCTGCGCATTGTCTTCAGCTGACAGATGTAAAGACTTTTCTCCGATTGCAACCTATGCATATCTATCGGAGAAGTTGTCGTCATTTCTAGCATTTATAAATCCAACTACCAGCAAACAGGTAGCAGTAGCGGTGACTATTGTAATGATTGCGAAACGAAAACAACCTCCGTTCATTTTTAACAGTCATTAAACACCAGATTGAATTCCGCCATGTTTACTTGTTACTGCTTTGACTACTAACGACTAAAAAATGACTACATTGATTTATTTATTCAACAGACACATCGGCAACATAGTGGGACACCGACGGCGCAAATGATTTGACCTCGCGGATGCCCAGCACCTCGAACGGCCGATTCCCACAAGCAGCCGCAAAGACCTCCCGCACCTGCTCTTCCTGCTGTCCGACACAATATGTGTCATGGAAATGGATGACGCAGCCGGGCTTGGCCAGCCGCAGCGCGATCGGCAGGAATTCCGCTGTCCGCTGTACATAGCCCATCAGGATGCGATCCGCCCAGCCGCGTCCGAGCAGACTACGGTTGTCGGCCAACACCGGAATTACGGTGTTCCCGACCCCGTTGAGCGCGATGTTCTTCAGCAGAAAGTGATACGATACTGGGTTTTTTTCGCAGGCGTAAACCCGCCGAGGCCTCGCGAACTTCGCCAGCGGCAGTGTGAAGTAACCGATGCCGGCGAACATATCGACGACCGTCTCTCCGTGGCAGTCGAGCTCACCCATCCGCCGGCGTTCGTTAAGGTTGCCGGAGGCAAACATCACCTGTGTGGCATCGAAACAGTAACGGATCCCGTTCTCGGTTTTCACCGACTCGCCGGGCGTTCCGTACAGCACCTGCATCTGCGGCTGCCGGAACTCACCCGATATGCCTGACATGTCGGCGAGGACGGTCTGCGCTCCGAGCGCCGCAGCGTAGGCCCGGCCGATCGCCGCGCCGTGCGCCGACAACGCAGGAACAAGCTTAAGGATGACCGTTCCGCCGACGGCTTCCCATTTATCAGGTAGCTGTACCATCTCTGCAGCGGAAAGTTCGGGAAGCTGCTCCTGCACCCGTTCGAGCGGCGGCCGGGAGGCCGCCGAGTAGGCGGGCCCGGCCGCAATCTCCAGACCGAGCGCGGCAACGGCCGTCTCCTGCCCGGGTATCAGCGGCACCCGCCGGAAACTGCCTACTCCACTGATGCGGGCGGCCGGATCAGCGATCCCCCGGTCGAAGAGCAATGGGATAAGCTCAGCCGCACGGGCATCTGGAACGAGCGCCTCTGACACCTGCCTCATAGGTAGGCTCCCATGAGAATCTTCAGCAATGCGGTTTTCATGCCCTTCTGGGCAAGAATCGGCTTGATGACCTCACTGGGCGCATCGAGATCGATGCGGGCGAGCGCTCCCAGGACCTCTGGATTGTCGAACAGAGCCCCGACCCTGTTGAGACGGTCGTCATTCAGGCGCAGATAGGCCTTCCGCATGCGGCTGCCACGGTCCAGTTCACCACCGAAATCACGCTTCCAATCACGGTCATAGAGTGCCAGGATTGTAGAGGAGAAGATACCGAGGTCAAAAGCCGTGTTAACCGCATCCCGCAGATGCGGAGCTGCCTTGAAGGCAGGGTTAAGACCGCCGCCAGAAACTGGCTTGACCTGCCCGGCAGCATCGCCGATGAGCAGTATCCTTTCGCCGTGAGTGATGCGCCGGCCACCGATCGGAATCTTCCCAGAATATTTCGCCTTGATACGGTAGCGGTCAAGTCCGTTCTGCTGGAGAAGCTTCCGAAGATACTGGGATGGCGTTCCGTAGGCCGGCGAGACGCACAGCCCCACCCGGATGGAGTCACCCATGGGGACCTCCCAGGAGAAGAAACCAGGCGCCACACAGCTACCGAGCCGCAGAGTCATACGGTATTCGTCCTCGGCCCGGCAGGCTACATCCACCTGAATGCCGCGCAGGTACTCGCGCGCACTGTTCCGACCGAGACCAGCCGAGACCAGCGAGCACTGACCGTCGGCACCGATAAGCAAGTCAGCGCGAATCTCACCCGTGTCGGTGAGGGCATGGACACCTTTGCCGTCCGTCGTTACGCTGCGGAAACGCTCACCGTAACGGAAGTCAACGCCGTACTCCGCGGCGGCATCCGCCATACGGCTGTCCAGGACCCGCCGATCCACAGCATAGGCGAGCGGCGTGCGACGGTCGAGCGCGAGACGACGGCCGTCAGGGAATATGACATCCGCCGAACAGATCGTCCCGAGAATATCTGGACGGACGCCTGAAAGCCGAATGGTGTCTGCGGTCAGGATGCCTGCACAGTGCATCGGTAGACCGGCCTCGTGGTGTTCCTCAATCACCGTGACATCGCGGCCGGAGGCCGCAAGCATCTTCGCAGCAAGGGACCCGGCCGGTCCGGCGCCGACCACGGCGACCTCGGGCATTTCTCACTCACTGCGGGTTGACTTTCTCGTAGTCTGCCTTGAACTTCGCGATACCTTCGTCCGTCTTCGGATGACCGACCATCAACTGCAAGACGTTGTACGGTACGGTTGCGATGTCGCAGCCGAGCGAGGCCGCCTCAAGGACATGCATTGGATGCCTGATGCTGGCCGCTATGACTTCGGTATTGTAGTCATAGTTGCTGAGAATCTGCAGAATCTCAGCGAGCGTATCAGTGCCGTGAGTGCCGATGTCGTCCAGCCGGCCGATGAAAGGAGACACATAGCGCGCACCTGCCTTGGCGGCTAGCAGGGCCTGGGCCGGGGAGAAGATGAGCGTCATATTGACATCAATGCCTTCGCCTGCCAGGACCTTAGTGGCTTTCAGGGACTCTATGCACATTGGCAGCTTGACGTTGATCTTGGGGTCGATCGCAGCAAGTTTCTCGCCTTCCTTGACCATGCCCTCATGATCCATTGCCATACACTCGGCGGAGATTGGCCCGTTCACAATCTTGGCGATCTCGCGGACACGGGTTGGCGTATCGGTACCTTCCTTCGCGATAAGACTCGGGTTGGTGGTGACGCCATCGAGAATACCCCAGCTGTTGATCTCCCTGATCATGTCCAGATTCGCAGTGTCAATGAATATCTTCATGCTCTCATCTCGTTTCTCATGCTTATGGACCGATGGGCCTCGCGCACTACGTCAGCGGCCGTCAGCCCGTACTTCTTCATCAGGTCATCGGCATTGCCCGATTCCCCGAACGTATCATAAGTACCGACCCGCGACAGGGGAGTCGGCAGAACCTCGGACAGGAACTCTGCGACCGCAGATCCAAGACCGCCGAAGACACTGTGCTCCTCGGCAGTCACGACGGCTCCGGTCTTGAGAGCAGTGTCATAAAGCGCATCCATATCGATCGGTTTGACCGTGGACATATTGACGACTTCAGCGCTGATGCCCTCTCCGACCAGAAGATCCGCGGCATCCAGGCAGGCCTGGACCATTTGGCCGCAGGCGACTAGCGAAACGTCAGTGCCTTCCCGCATGACCGTAGCCTTGCCTATGGTGAACGATTGGTCGGGATTGGTGATGACAGGGAACTCGGAGCGCCCCATCCGCATATAGCACGGACCGGGATGGGCCGCGATGGCCAGAGTCGCCTGGTACGTCTCGTATGCGTCGCAAGGTACAACAACTGTCATGTTCGGTAGCGCACGCATGAGCGCAAGATCCTCAAGTGCCTGGTGGGTGGCCCCGTCAGGACCGACGGAGAGGCCGCAGTGAGTAGCGACGATCTTTACATTCAACTTCGGATAGGCGACTGCCATGCGGATCTGCTCCCAGCAGCGGCCACTGGCGAAGACACCGAAGGACGAGGCGAACGCAATCTTGCCGGAGGCGGCGAGCCCAGCGGCGACGCCGATCATGTCGGCCTCCGCGATGCCGACCTCGAAGAAGCGGTCAGGCGCCGCCTTCTTGAAGGCCGCGGTCTTGGTCGAGCCTGCTAGGTCCGCGTCCAGGACGACAACGTCGGGGTTGGTCTTGGCCAGAGTCTCGAGGGCCTTTCCGAAGTAGTTGCGCTGCGCTAGTTTCTCACCGCTCATCTGATCACCGCCTTGAGCTCTTTGACTGCAGCCGTGTACTCATCGGGCTTGCACGAGCGGCCGTGGAAGTCGACGTTGTTCTCCATAAAGGAAACACCCTTACCTTTGACTGTATTCATAATGACGACGGTAGGGTTCTTCTGAGACTGAGCGGCCTTGTCGCACGCCTCGATGATCTGCCGGACGCTGTGGCCGTCAATGATGATGACGTTCCAACCGAACGCCCGCCACTTCTCTGGCAACGGATCTATTGCCATGACATCCTCGGTGTTGCCTGAGATCTGCAACCGATTGCGGTCCACGAAGGCCGTCAGACTGCAGAGACCGTACTGGTGGGCAAACATGGCTGCCTCCCAGTTCTGACCCTCCTGCAGTTCCCCGTCGCCAAGAAGGCAGAAGGTGCGGTAGTTGAGCTTGTTCAGCCGACCGGCTAGCGCAATGCCGCAGGCCATGCTCAGGCCCTGGCCGAGAGAGCCGGTGGTCACCTCAACGCCGGGCACCTTGTGCCGGACCGGATGGCCCTGAAGACGGGAATTGATCTGCCGCAGAGTCAGGAGCTCATCCTTCGGAAAATAGCCGGACTCCGCAAGCGCCGCATATAGAATGGGTGCCGCGTGTCCTTTAGAAAGGACGAAGCGGTCACGCTCAGGCATTTCCGGATCGGCAGGACTGTGCCGCATCACCCGGAAATAGAGCGTAGCCAGCAGTTCAGCCGCAGACAGAGAGCCGCCTGGGTGTCCAGAACCAGCTGCGTTTGTCATCTCGATGACGTCAAGCCGCAGAACGTTAGCCATGTTCTGCAGTTCTTCGATGCCGAGCTCGGTCATGATGCTTCACTCGCTCTCAATCCTGGGCGCTAGGAAGTAGCAGACGTCCGCTTCGCCGTCAGCGAGCTTGAAGAGCAACTTGACCGGATAATCATTGTCCAACTGGACATCGACCACTGTGCCTGTAGGAATAGCCTTCACGATGTTGGAGAAATAATCAAGCGGATAAAGGCTGCAGACCTTCGCTTCGGTCTTGAGCGACACGAGGTCGGCGGCCGGAACACGAAGATTGGCCATATCGGTATCGCCTTCGCAAGACAACTCGAAGCCCTCGGGATCTGCTTCCAGAGAGATGTGGTCCGAGATTGACTCGGCAGCGCGGATGCCCCGCTGCAACTGGTCGATCTTCACATTGACGCTGGCGGCCAGATTGATACTCGGCACCTTGGGATCACTCATGCTCGATGTGTCCACTAGGCTCATCCGGCGGGTGATGTTACCGATGCGGAAAGTGAGACGGCCCTGAGCCTCATCATGCTCCATGACGATATTGTCGGAGGGACTGGCCAGCTTGAGGACGGATTTCACCTTGTCGAGGTCGAGACCGATCTCGGACTCAGTGGCGGAATAGGAGACGAAAGCCTTGGGGCTGACGTTGATCTCAATCATGGCGACATGAGCTGGGTCGATAGCTTTGAGCCCCATGCCGGTCGGCGCGATGGTAAACTTTACTTCATCGACCAGCGTGGAAACGATGTAGACCAGACCCTTCAGGGTCTCGGATTTAATCTCTGCCTTGAACATGCTCTCACCTTTCAGGTCAATACTCTCTCCAAGTGTGGTTGCACTTGCAGCAGCGGTAAATTCTCGTCTCCGGCTCATCTGCGGCCCGAGTCTGCCTGATGACGAAGTACGCCTCAGTGTGCCCGCATTCAGGACACTGGATGCGGGTCTTCGGCAGCGTTGCCACATTGTCGGCGATGACGGTAGTTTCTTTGGTTTTCGAGCTCGTCATGAAAACATCGGCCTTGTTCCCGAACTCCTTCGTGATGCCACAGGACTTGCAGACATACTTGCCGTCCTCCGGAAACATCATCGAGCCGCACTGTGGGCAAAACATTCTTTTCCGCCTCTTTTACCAGCGACAAAGGATGACGCTATTAATAGTTTCTTAGAAAAATATGGAAAGCCTACCGAACAGACTTTAAAATAACTGCTGGCTCAGTCCCGACGCTGCTTCGGACGACGCTCGGCTCCACGTTCCACGGCGGGATGCTTCTCCGCCATGAAGTCCTCGAATGGATTGTGCAAACTGTTCGGTACGTCCCGACGGGTAGCTACAGTGTCAGTGGTCGAAGGAACTGGCTGAACTGGCTTCTTCTGATGCTGGCTCTTTTCTTCTGTCATACTAAGACCACCTGCATCACTCGCGAAACTCTTGGAGACTCGCAACTCAGCGTTTACCCTTCCGCTTCGCCGCCTTCTTGCTACGGACGTTTTCTTTGACCGCCGCCGCGACAACCTCTGCCTGCGCCTGTCCGTCGGAGATGTCGGCGAGCGCAAAATGCAGGACCGTCCAGCCCTCTTCCTTCAGGCCTTCATCGCTGGCGTGATCGGGAACCTCACCGTCGATATATACCGCGACGTTACCTTTCACGAAGGCCACCGGAATCTTGCGGTCCCCGTAATCCTTCCGGCAACGGAGACCTAGATTCCAGCAGGACCGACGCACCAGGGTCTCTGGCGTATCCGGAGCCAGCCCGAGCTCCTCTGGCGAGAATTCATCTTCTTCCAAAGACTCGGCGAGCTTCTCAGTCGGCTGAGACTCCTCGATGTAGACGGACTCCTGAGACGCGATCTTAAGCTGTTCGACTGGCGCTGCAACCGCAATCGGCTGCTTAGCTGACTCGATTGCCGCCTGGGGGGCAGGCCCCTCAACCGCCATCTGAACGGGAGCGGGTTCGATTGCGACTGGCTGTTCGACTGGTGCGATCTGCGCGGGCTCCTGCACTGGTTCTTCTTCAGCCAGTTCCTCTTTGACGGGCTCGGTTGCGACCGATTCCTTGACGAATACTTCGGGCTCGGCGATCGGCTCCTGCACTAGTTCTTCTTCGGCCGGTACCGCTTCTGCGACGGCCGACTCTGTAGGAGACAGTTCGGGCTCCGAAACTGACTCCTGTTTGACAGGTTCGACAAACGGCTGCACTGAGGACTCTTCTACGACTTTTGCCCGATTGGCCCGGGCAGCGGCTGCGGCCCGGTCTGCATCATGCGAACTGACCATCTTAGGAAGCGCAGGTGTGCTCTCCTGCTTCTCCAACCCCTTAGCCGGAACAACCGAAGCCTCTACAGGAGCGGCCGGCTGCTCTGCCGCCTTCACAGGCTCAACCAACTTGGCCGGAGCAACCTTTGATAGCTCGTCCTTCTTTGCCGCGTCAGTGCCAGCGACTGGCTTGGCGGCCGGTGACGTCTCATAGAACTTGGGTTCAGCCTTCTTGTCCTTGTGCTTGGTGACTGGCTTGTCTTTGTCTTTACTCTTACTGCCGGTATTCCGACTTTTCGCATCGTAAAAAGACGAGTTAGAGCGATTGACGAAGCACATGATGCCGATGAACAGGACCAGCACCATTGCGACAATCGGGAACAACATGCCCTCAAGGAACTTGTTCTCGATGAAGGCGATAGCAAGCACTAGGAGGAGGATGACATCGATGGTTGTCGCGATCCGGGTGCCTTCTAGTCCGTCACTGACAGCGGCGATGATCGCAGTCAGGACGAATATGATGGCGAAGGAGTTGAAGGCGGCCTGCCATTTCAGTCCGATGTTCCCATGATATGCCAGCACGATTGTGACAGCACCGGCGATAATCAGTGCTACACCGAGGATGCACTGCGACATCGACGAATTTCTGGTGCCTTTGCCGCCGTAAAGGACACCGCATACCGCAGTGACGGCACCAGCCATGGCCGTTAGCGCCTGGAAGGCACTGTCTGTGAAGAATTTTTCAAAACTCTCCGCACCAAATGCCATGCCATCAGAAATCGCTACAACAATCGCAACGAAGAAGACGAGAGCGGCAACTATGCCTGTAGCCCCGGCTGACTTATCCCATCCCATTGCCATGTTTATGTAATGCACGCTACGACTATATTTAAGTTCACCACAAAAAAATGATGCGTGGCTCATTTGCTAGGTACTTAAAGCAGCCGTCGGCTGGTCAAAAAAAAACTGTCTTCGGATTCTTTGAATACCCTTTTTTCACCTGGCTCTCTTGTCGCGGAAAGTAAATATATACAAAGACGATAACTCGTTCTCATTCAACGCCGCAGGGCACTATCCCGGCGCTCACCTCACTGTCGAAGAGACCGTAGCGCGGTTTCTTTTCACAAAGTCCTCTGCAAGAGGCACATACGAAAAGGAGAGACTTCACCAATGAAAATGAAATTCAACTTCTTAGGCGGTGCAGACATAGTCGGCCGCATGGCGATGACCATCGAAGGCGACGGCAAAACCATGCTGGTTGAATATGGCATCAGCCCGACGAAACCACCGGAGTACCCTCTGCCGGTCCCGGGCAAAATCGACCACGTTTTCCTGACCCACAGCCACCTTGACCATTGTGGTATGGTGCCAGCAGTCTGCGGCAAGCAGAATTGCGAACTTTTCACCACTCCGTTGTCAGCTGAGATTTCCGAACTCATGATGTACGACAGCCTTAAAATCGCGAAAGCTGAAGGCTACCCGGCTCCGTACATGCCAGCAGACATCGAGATGACCATGAAGCACGTGGTCCCGCTGACCTTCGAGGACACCATCGAGCTGGGCAAGCTTGATGTTACCCTGCACTCCGCCGGCCACGTACCAGGTGCAACTATGTTCGAGTTCAAGGGCGAGAACAACACCCTCTACACCGGTGACATACACACCGAGGACCAGAAGCTGGTCCTCGGCGCCCGGCCGCTGGACTGCAAAAACCTCTTCATCGAGGGCACCTATGGCGGCCGTAACCACCCGCCCAAGGAGGACACCATCAACGCCTTCATCGCCAAGATTGATGAGGTCATCGACCGCGGCGGGATTGTTATCATTCCGTGCTTCGCCGTAGGCCGGACGCAGGAGATCATGCTGCTGCTGAAGAATTTGGGCTATGAAATGTGGGTCGACGGAATGGGCCGGGCTGTCACCGACCTGTTCCTAGACTACCCCGAGTACATCCGGAACGCAAAGTCGCTTAAAGCAGCCAAGCGGACATTCAACGAGGTTCGGAACGCAGCCTCTCGCAGTCACGCCGTCAAAGGGCAGATCATCGTTACCACTGGCGGCATGCTGGACGGCGGCCCAGTCCTTACCTATCTGAAGACCCTGAAGGACAACCCGAAAAACGCCATTCTCTTGGTCGGCTTCCAGGCAGAGGACACCAACGGACGTATGCTCATGGAGCAGGGCACCATCAACTTGGACGGCGAGGTCGTCAAGGTGGAGTGCGAAGTTCAGAAGTTCGACTTCTCAGCCCATGCCGGTCACGATCAGATTGTACAATTCATCCGGGACTGTGACCCCGAGAACGTCATCTTCATGCACTCGGAGACCCGGGAGCTTTTCCTGCCCGATCTGGAGGGTGACTACAACGTCATCCTCCCACAGGTTAACAAACCGTTCGAACTGGATGTCTGAACCACCGGGCGGGGCCTCATCGGCCCTGCCCCAGCGAATAACCTATCTACCGCTTCATCGATGCTGTATCATTATGGCCCTAGACATCAGCCAGTACAAGTGTGAGTTCTGCGGCAAACCGGCTACCAACGTCCTCTTTGCCGCATTCGTCTGCGATGACCCCAAATGCATTGAAGAGGCTCGGATCGCCCGCGGCGGCCCCGGCGGCCACATGAAACGGAAAGCCGAAGGCAAGCCCATCATCCCCGAAGAAGTCAACAGCGACCGGTAAGCTTTTTCCTGGTCGGTCTCGAACAGACTTGCCAGCGCTTCGACGTACTGCCTATATGCTAAATACGACAGGCAGACCTGGGCATAGCAGCAGCATTATTTTCTTAAGCGAACAGCCGCTTACTCTCAGTCCGTCCGTTCCAGATATTCCGGAACGCCTCCCATTTCCGAGATGAAAAGCGAATAGCGGACATATACGGTCAAGACCGACATCGATGATTGACAATCAGAATCGGCCGGTCGGACATAAGCACCAGATTGGTATGGTGTGCAGTCTTGCCGTTAGGCGATCGGGCTTACCAGTCAGTGCGAAAACTCAGTTACAGGCTCATTCCTGATCTGTCTCCAACATGCCGCACAGGCCTTCGGCATAGGACCTTAGACCGGCTGGAGAATTTCCCACCAGACAGATCGAGCGGCGACCGGGAGCATACTTTTGCTGGAATGTTTCCAACGCTCTGCGCTGCACCATCAGATCCCGATAGGCCTTGACATACTGCAACCAGCTTAGCCGGCCGTTGCCGTAACCCTCCTGTAATTCGGACGTCGGCGCGAACAGCGGGTCGTACACATACTTGCCGAGAGTGACGGCCTCTACCAAATACTTCAGATCCTCGCCGCGAGTGAACTCGCTCAGCGGATTCGTCGGCTCCGACCGGGTATCGACCACCAAGTCGACACGATGCAGCAGCATCGCGTTGAAGAACCGCGGGGCAGTGCACTCATTCACATTAAAGGAAAAAATCTCAGTCATAACTGTCAATCCGGAAGGATGGACCAGGCGGACAAAGCCGCCTGGAAAGTTTCAGCTGTGCCGGAAGACCCGGCAACCGGTGAAGACCATCGCGATGTCATGCTCATTGGCTGCGTCGATGCATTCCTGGTCGCGTATGCTTCCACCTGGCTGGATGATTGCCGTGATGCCAGCCTCTGCCGCGGTGTCGACACCGTCCCTGAACGGGAAGAAGGCATCAGACGCCATGACGCAGCCCTTAGTGGGCTCGTTAGCCTTGAAGGAGGCTATCTTAGCGGAGTCGACACGACTCATCTGACCGGCACCGATACCAACGGCATGCTCGCCGCGGACGTAGACGACCGCATTAGACATGACATGCTTTGCCAGCTTCCAAGCGAAGAGCATGGAGTGCACCTCTTCCTCGGTCGGAGCGCGCTTGGTGACAACCTTCAGGTTCTTAGGATCGATAGGCACATCCTCGTCCGTCTGGACCAGCAGACCTCCCTGAGTCCGCTTGCATTTCATCTCGCGGTGCCGATAGGCCGGTCCGATGGGAGACTGAGTACGCAACAGGCGAATGTTCTTCTTCTTGTCCTCAAGGAACTCGAGCACACCGGGCTCATAGTCAGGGCAGAGGACACACTCGACGAAGTACTGATGGATCATCTCTGCGGTAGCCATGTCGCAGTTCCGATTCAGCGCGATAACACATCCGAAAGCAGACAGCGGATCGACCGCGTAAGCAGTCTTGAACGCGGCTGAGATCGTGTCATCGGAAGCCAGCCCGCAGGGATTGGTGTGCTTCATGACGACCGCAGTCGGGCGCTCGAAATCCATGACGATGTCGAGGGCCTTGTCGAGGTCGATGATATTGTTGTAGGATAGCTCCTTGCCGTGGAGGCACTCAGCCTTGGCTATGGTGTTGCCCGCAGTGAAAGGATCCTTGTAGAAGGCGGCTTTCTGATTCGGGTTTTCGCCGTAGCGCAGGTCGCAAAGCTTCTCGTTAGGCATCGGCCATGAGGCCGGGAACAGCTCAGTCCCGAAACGGGGCTGCATCTGGCTGGCAATCATGGCGTCATAGTTGGAGGTGGTGATGAAAGCCTTGGCCATAAGACGGCCGAGAGTAGCCTCGCTCAGCTCGCCGCTGGCCTTCAGCTCATCCAGGACCGGCTGGTACTGGGTCGGGTCTACGAGAACCGCGACGGATTTGTAGTTCTTTGCCGCGGCACGAATCATACTGGGGCCGCCAATGTCAATGTTCTCTACAATCTCGTCGAGGGTCGCGCCCTCTCTCAGAACGGTCTGTTTGAAGGGATAGAGATTGACGACGACCATGTCGATGGGCTCGATGCCCTTGTCATTCAGCGCCTGCATATGCTCAGGCTTGTCACGCCGGGCCAGAATGCCCGCATGGATCTTGGGGTGAAGCGTCTTGACGCGCCCATCCAACATCTCGGGAAAACCAGTGACGTCTGAAACCTCTGTCACGGCGACACCGTTGTCCTTTAGAAGCTTGTAGGTCCCACCGGTCGAGATGATCGTGGCGCCAATGCCTACGAGCTGTTTTGCGAAGTCCACGACACCGGTCTTATCCGAAACACTGATGATTGCCCGTTTGATCTTTACCAGAGTGATGCCTCCCTCAAAGGGATGTGCTGTGCACGTTGGCGTTCTTATCGCTTACACCTAAATAAACGCAACGACGCGTGAGCGCACAGGACAGAGAATAAAATAATAAGGCCGGCCCACCAGGCCGACAAAAGGGTTTAGTGGGGGGACGGAACCCCCCAGCAGGCGATCAATAGGCAACGCCCTGCCAAAGCATAGCGTTGGCGACCTTCTCGAAGCCCGCAATGTTGGCACCGGCGAGGAGATTGTCCTTCATACCGTACTTCTCGGCCGCATTGGCAGACTCGTTGTAGATCTCGACCATTATGCCGTGCAGCTTGGTGTCAACCTCTTCGAAGGTCCAAGACAGCCGAGCGCTGTTCTGGCACATCTCTAGAGCCGAGGTTGCGACTCCGCCGGCGTTGGCGGCCTTAGCAGGTGCGAAGAGAACGCCGGCCTTCTGGAAGACGGCGATGGCCTCAAGCGTGGAGGGCATGTTGGCGCCTTCACCGACCGCGAAGCACTTGTTCTTGACGAGGGTCTTGGCAGACTCCTCGTCAATTTCGTTCTGGGTCGCGCAAGGAAGTGCAATGTCGCAGGGAACAGTCCATATACCGCGGCTGCCAGCGACGTACTTGGCAGTCTTCACATAATCGGTGTATGTACTGATCCGGTCCCGCTTCTGCTCCTTAATCTGCTGCATGACCGTGTAGTCAATCCCCTTGTCGTCCTCGATGTAGCCGTCAGAGTCGGACATAGCGATAACCTTCGCACCCAGTTGGGTAGCTTTCTGGCAGGCATAGATGGCAACGTTGCCGGAGCCGGAGATGACGACTTTCTTGCCCTTGAAGGTCTTTTTGTTATGCTTCAGCATCTCATCGACGAAGTAGCATAGACCGTATCCGGTGGCCTCGGTCCGGGCGAGGGAGCCACCCGAAACGATGGCCTTACCGGTCAGGACGCCGGTGAATTCGTTCTGAAGGCGCTTGTACTGACCGAACATATAGCCGATCTCTCTGCCGCCGGTGCCGATGTCACCGGCAGGGACGTCGGTGTCGGGACCGATATGCTTGGCGAGCTCGGTCATGAAAGACTGGCAGAAACGCATGACTTCCATGTCAGACTTGCCCTTGGGGTCAAAGTCAGAACCACCCTTGCCGCCGCCGATGGGGAGGGTAGTGAGGGAGTTCTTGAAGATCTGCTCGAAGCCGAGGAACTTCAGGATAGACAGATTAACCGACGGATGGAGCCGGATTCCGCCCTTGTAGGGGCCGATGGCAGAATTGAACTGGACACGGTAGCCGCGGTTGACCTGAATCTTACCCTTGTCGTCAACCCAGCTGACCCGGAACATGATGATGCGCTCTGGCTCAGTGATCCGTTCGAGGATCGCGTTCTGCTGAAGCTCGGGACGGGCCTCGATAACCGGCTGGAGCGAGTCCAGGACCTCGGTGGCGGCCTGAAGGAACTCCTTCTGCTCGGGGTAGCGCTGCTTCAGTCCGTCGAGGACCGACTTCACGTACTTGTTGGTAATTGCCATATGTTCACCTGTTGAAAACGGGGGGACGCCCGATAAGCGTACGGCCGTTCGTCTTCGCGGTAAGGAATGGTGCATAGCAGTATTTAACAGGTATCATCAAAGGTGACCTTAAACAGTCTTAATTGACTGGTTTTTACCGTCTTTTCATTAAAATGGTGAGGTTATTTACTAAATATATATTTATTACTAGACAAATGTCTAATGGACTCTGCAGTCGCCAATAGCGTTCCGAGTTTTTTATACCACGGCGACTATAGGCCTCCGCATGCGCAAAAAGGATCTGGAAATCGCCCTCGAAAAGGTACCCCCGTTCGAGAATCCAGACCCTGCTCTTGAGCAGTACCCAACGCCCGCGATCATCGCCGCAGACATCGTGTACACAGCCTATGCTAACGGCGACATTGCAGGACTCAAGGTCCTGGACCTGGGTTGCGGCACTGGCATCTTTTCGGTCGCCGCCTGGCTTATGGGAGCTGGCGCAGTGGTCGGCTATGACGTCTCGCCGCAGGCGCTAGCCATCGCGCATCGGTGTGCCGAGACCTTCGGCGCGCCGATCGAGCTAAAACAAGCCGACATACGCGACATCAAGGAGGGCGCGGACACCGTGCTCATGAACCCGCCCTTCGGCAGCCAGAATCGGAATGCCGACCGGCCATTCCTGAACAAAGCCATGCAATGCGCCGAGTGCATCTATTCCATCCACATGGCTGATACGCTGGACTTCGTGAAGCAATATGCGCAGAAGCAAGGCCGGACAGTTGTGTCTTATAAAATATATAAGTATGATATCCCTCATACCTTCGCGTTCCATACGAAGATCAAGCAGACGGTCGATATCGTGGCCGTCCTTATCCGCTGATAATTGAAGGTGATTCACATGATTGAGAGCAGAGAAGTTTTCCCCGGCGACGAAATTGCCGTGGAAGAGGAGTACCTGGCCTCTGACGGAACGTTCGTCCGTAACGGCAAGATTTACGCCTCCCAGATCGGCACTCTCGTCCTGGACGACGATGAGTGCGTAGCCCGGGTCATCTCCCCCAACCCCCCGAACATCCTGAAGGAAGGGGATATCATCTATGCCATCGTCGACGACATCCGTAAGACGATGGTCACAGCCACCGCTGTAGCAGTTGACGGCCGCCGCCGGGAGATCGGAAGCAGCACCGATGCGACCTTGCACGTATCAAAGATCTCGCCGGATTATACTGAGAATGTTAGCGACGAGATGCGGAAGGGAGACCTCTTCCGGGCCAAAGTTATCGGCGTTAAACCGTCCTTACAGCTCATTACCAAGGATCCGCATCTGGGCGTCGTCCGCGCCCAGTGCGGCATATGCAAGACCGAGCTCGTCCGCCGTGGCAAGAACCTCTACTGCCCGAAGTGCCAACGCTCGCAGTCTCGCAAACTGGCCGACGACTACGGAGACGTCAAGATATGACCCTGAACGACGAGGAACGCGAGCTTCGCGACCTCCGTCAGGAGGTCAATATGCTGCGTGGAGAAGTCAAGGATCTGCGTGACTTCATCAAAGCGATGTATGCAATGCTGAACGATGATGGCGAAGAATACGATGCCCCGCCTAACTTCGTCGGCGGCATGGAATTCGGAAGGACGAACACTTGAAGCTTATCGCCCTAATGTCTGGCGGGATCGACTCCCCTGTCGCGGCATATATCATGAGCCAAAGGCAGGCGGAGATCATCCTGTTGCACATGGACAACCGCCCTTACACGGATGATCGTGCACTCACCCGCGTAAAGCTTATCACAAACCGTCTCCGGGCAGAGACAGGCCAGGAGATGCCGCTATGGATTGCCCCGCACGGCCCCTCCCAACAGCAGATTGCTGCCACCTGTGACCAACATTACCAATGCGTCATGTGCAAGCGGACAATGCAGCGCACTGCCCGCGAACTAGCCAGGCAGCTGGGCGCCCAGGCCATAGTCATGGGTGATTCGTTGGGCCAAGTGGCTTCGCAGACCCTCGCCAACATCCGCTCGGAGAACATCGGTCTGAATTTCCCGGTCGTTCGCCCGCTCATCGGCTGGGATAAACTGGAAATTGAAGCCGTGGCACGGCGGATTGGAACCTATGAACTGTCTATAATGCCGGCGACCGGCTGCACCATCGTCCCTGCGAAACCAGTGACCGAGGCTAAGCCCGACATGATAGAGCTTTTCAGCCGCACTTGCGACCCTGATGCACTGGCTCTTGCTTCAGCGACTGCAGCCGTTCGCCTGAGCTGATGATTCTCACTGTGCCGGACGGTGCTTGCGCTCGGCGTACTGGTAGAAGGCCGGGCATGAATCGATTTCATCCTCATTATAAAGCATATCCATGGTGACCTCGTTGATATAGGGCGCCTGTACCTTGGAGATGTAGAGGGTATTGCTGCCGACCGGAATCCGCAGGTCAGAATCCTTTGGACTTTTGACGCTGGTCGGGACTAGGGCAGGGCCCATGCAGGCCGTACAGATCCGATAGTCCTGCTTCTCGCGCAGGACCATAGCCTTGACGTCCTCGGCTACAGTGATTGACATGTGGCGAGCAAATACTACAACTCTATTTACCTTTGACGGGAACCAGATGCCACAGTGCTTAACTAGCCCTGACTGCCATGCCTATTCATATGACGTCTTCCGATTATTGTATAGATGCAGACAAAGACTTCGGCCCTGCACCCAGTTACCGCCCGTATTTGATGCTGTTGACGGTTGCCGTCTGGATCGTCATCTGGCTCGCGACCTGTTTCTGGGTATTCTTTATACCGATTTCCGGGCCGAACGGCATTCCAGAAATTGCACGCTATGTAACCGTCCTTGTGCTGGTCATTGGTCTAGTCTTTGTCATCCTGTGGTCTTTCCTGTACGTACAGACCGTTGTCTACCATCTGAACGCCACCGAGGTCACTTGGAAGCGCGGAGTCTGGTTCCACAGCACTGGCATCGTGCCTTACAACCGGATTACCGACATAAGCATCGTCCAGGGACCGATCATGCGGCTGTTCGGTATCTCCCACCTTAAGATTCAGACTGCGGGAGGCGGCACAGCCAAGGGGGTCCCCGAGATCCAGATCGAGGGCCAATGCCGCGCCGAGGATTTACGCACGCTTATCATGAACTATGTCCGCGGCCATACAGATGTAGGCGCGGCAGTTACAGGTGTAGATGAGTCTGCCACGCTGACGAACACTGCTGACACGGCCGCGTTGCTGGCTGAAGTTCGCGAAATCAGGAAGCTACTGGAGTCCCGTAAGAATTGAGTCTTTTACCGGCCGGGACGGATCGTCCTGGCCTTATTCACCGAAGAACCGCCGCAGGTCACCGTTCAGATCGGTCGATAAGTGCGCGCCCAACTCCTCCAATGTCGCCGCACGGCGATCGAGGATTACTGCCATACCGCGATCGGTCTCGGAACGTATGAGCCGACCGATGGCCTGCCGCATCTTGCGGACGGCCGGCACCCGCACGACGTGATCCCAGCCATCACCGAAACGTGCCTGCGCATAACGAATCAACGCATCCTGCTTCGCCGATGGCCGAGCGTACGGAATACCGACCAACACCGCAAGCTCGAGATCCTGACCTGGAAAATCGATACCCTCACTGACCCGCCCGCCAGTAACCGCGAAGAGGATACTCCCCGGTGCCGCACGGAAATCCGCCACCTGCTCCATCAGATCAGCCTGAGGCATACCACGCCGCTCGTAATAGACCTCCCTACCCAGCCGCCCAGGAACCCCGTCCCCGATGAAACGATCCATCAGAGCATAAGACGGGAAGAACACCGCCGTGCTGCGATGAACCGCTCCGCAGACCGCAAGCGTCTCCGCCTTCAGACGCTCGTACATGACGGGATCTTGCAGTTCGCTGAATTTGGTGCTGACGTCGCCGGCGTAGACCACCTGCAGGTTCTTCGGCGGGAACGGTGACGGGAATGATTCGCAGACTGCCTCATCCAACCCGATCTCCCGCGCGTAGTCGCTGAGCGGCGCGAGCGTACCCGAAAGATGGATGGAGCTGCGACACTCCCGCAACGGCTGCGCTGCGTCTTCCGGGTCAAGACAGGAGGCCTCGAACGCCGGTGCCGCACCGCCCACCACCAGAAAGACGTGTGACTCGTCACCGCAGGCATCCCAGGCTGTCAGGAAGCGGGCCAACGCCGCAATGTGAGAACGCGGAAGCCGCCGCCGTGACTGCTGATCTGCAGCGACCGAAGCGCCGCATTCCGTCAGAGCCTTGACTGCAGCGGCAATGCCTCCTGAGGTCAGGCTCAAGCGCTCCATCATCTCATCGCCGAGGTAATCGGGCGGCAGGAAGCCATCATCGCCCCGCAAGTACTCTGCAGCTGCATCATCCATAACGGTCCGCAGAACCGCCGTGAAATCGGTCACAGTCAGTCCGCTACCGATTTCTGGATCGCCGCGGCGCCGGGCCTCGGCATCCACCAGGTCGAGGGCACGTACAGGATAGCGACAGGTAAGGACATCCCGCAGATACGCCGGCAGGTTATGCGCCTCGTCAACTATTACCACCGAATCCCGCGGCTGAATGTTAAGCCAGTTGAGGAAATGGCGCCGGATGGCCGGCTCAAAAAAGAAAGCATATGGTGCCGCGATGACGTCAGCATCCGGTAGAAGCCTTTTAACAGTCTCGTATGGACAGATGCCGCGTTCACGACAGTATTTGTAGAAGACCTCTGGCTCGGGATGCACCGTCCGCAGGAAGACGATGGCCTCCTCGACCTCGGAGCTACCCAGCGCCGCGAAGTAAGCGCAGCCGCCGGCCGGCGTGTCGCCCTTCTTCAGCGCAGCGCAGAACTTGGAGAGTTCCTCGCCCGTGCCATCGGCCAGGGCCGGATCCTCACTCATGAGCGGGCAGGTAGCGAGACTCCGCCCCTGAATGGCAACGAACAGCAGAGGAAACCGGGCGCAGATGGCACGGGCTTCGACGGCGACCTGCCGCTGCTGGGATTTGGTCCGGGTGAGATAGATAACCTTGCGCCCGGTGCCAATACAGCTCTCAAGCGCACCAGCAAGAGAAACTGCTGTCTTGCCTGTGCCGGTTCCAGACTCGATCACCGCAGCCTGACCGTTCCGCACGGATTCCCGGACCAGGCGGACGATATCGGCCTGACCGGGACGGGGCGGATATGGAAAGAGGTCCGGCATGCTCACTTCGACTTGGGCACCGAAACGGCATCCTTGCCAGCGGCATCCTTCTCGCGGAACCAGATGTCTTCGGGTAGCTCCTCGTAGACCGACTCCTGAGCATCAACTGTCTGCGTAGCCTTCCTGGGACTCTTCATGAGCTGCTTGATCCGATAGCGGCGGAATAGCCAATAGTGGATCCGCCATTCACGCCCGTCGTAAAGAGTGGTCTCTTCCCGCTCGGTGGTGAGGATGCCCGAGTCCTCGAGCATATAGAAAGCATCGCGGTCCTCGGGCTCCAGCACATTGTCGATGATGCGATCCGCATAACCGAAGAAGTTCAGAACATGCTGGGCCAGATCGTACGCATCCTCGTCGCTCAGACCCCGGTCGCTCTCGACACTGTTCTTGATGGCCAGCGTCAGGTCGTTCACGGTGATCATCGACTCGGCCATGGTATCAGTTGTCCACAATGTCGACGAATTTCGCATCGGTGGCTTTTGCCGCCGCAGCAATCTCATCGATGACCTTCTGGTCGACGTTCTTGTTGACAGTCAGGACCATCATAGCATGCTGGCTGCCAGGCTTGTTAGCTACGGCCATCTGCATGATGTTGACCTCCTCCTTGCCGAGCACGGTTCCGACTGCGCCGATTACACCAGGAGCATCGTTGTAGGCCACGAAAATCAGATCGCCGGACATCGGCACGTTGAACGCGTAGCCGTTGAAGTTGACAAGGCGGGGCTCTTCACCGAAGACGGTACCGCGAACGCAGGACATCTTGCCGTTGGACTTAATCTTAATCTCGATCATATTCGAGTAGTTGGCGACAGCCTCGGTCTTGGACTCTTTGACGTCGATGCCCTTCGCCTTCGCGACCGGCAGGGCGTTGATGATGTTCGCGTTGTCAACGCCGACAATGCCTTTCAGCACGCCAATGACCGCAGAAACGGTCAGCATCTTGGTGTCCTTGTGCGCCAGACCGCCGTAGTAGGTTACTTCCATCTCGGTAATCGGCTGACTGCCGTTTACCTTGTGAATAAAAGTGCCCATACGCTCGGCCAATGGAACGTAGGGTGCAGACTCTGGGTCCAGCTTACCGCGCGGCGCATTTATGGCATTTGTGATGACGCCGTCCTTCAAATACTTGGCAGCTGCGGTGGCGACTTCGACGGCGACACGCTCCTGAGCTTCGACAGTGCTCGCGCCGAGGTGCGGGGTGACGATGAGACTGTCCAGAGTCAGGAGCTTCTTCTCGGCCTCAGAAGTCAGAGGCTCGTTGCACCATACATCGAAGGCTGCGCCAGTGATAATATGATCGTGCAGCGCGGTGTACAGATCATCCTCGTTGACGATACCTCCACGGGCGACATTGGCCAGCCGCGCGTTGGGCTTCATCATCTTGAACTGCGGAAGACTGATCATGTTTCTGGTCTCAGGAAGCAACGGGGTATGGATGGTCATGAAGTCCGCGTGGGTGATGACATCCTCGAGGGTGGTAAGACGGACACCAAGCTCCTCGGCGATGTTCGCCGGGAGGTATGGATCATAGCCGATCATGGTCATATTGAAGGCTTTCATCCGCTTGGCGACCTCGCCACCTACGCGGCCGACGCCGATAATGCCCAGGACCTTACCGTTCAGTTCGACGCCGGTGAACTTTGACCGGGTCCATTCGCCCCGGTGCACAGAGTCATGGGCAGCTGGAATGTTGCGGGCCATGGCCAGAAGCATGGCGCAGGTGTGCTCGGCGGCGGACAGTATGTTCGCGGAGGGAGTGTTCATGACGAGCAGGCCCTTCTCGGTGGCATACGGGACGTCGATGTTGTCGACGCCGACGCCGGCACGACCTATGACCTTCAGGCTTTTCGCGGCATCAATGACCTTCTTGGTCACCTTGGTCTCGGAGCGGATAATGAGACAGGAGTACTCAGGGATAACCTTGCACAGCTGATCCTCAGTCATACCGACTTTCATGTCCACCTGGAAGCCCGTGTCCCGAAGGATCTTCAGGCCGTCTTCGCTCAGTTTGTCAGAAACCAGAATCTTCGTTGTCATTACATTTCCTCCGAATACCCGTCCACCGTTCTCGGTCGGCCTGCTCGCCTGCGAACCGCCGACCGCCGTGGACGCTGCCCATTCAGATCACTGCGACCGCTTCTACGGAACGAACCGCCTATCAATTATCTTTTATATTTAGGTTGTCGCGCGACCTTTTTTCCACCCTGCTAGCTCAGTGCCGACCAATGATCTGCCCGGCAGTTCGTCCGCCCGGCCAGCGGCAAAGAGGAAAACCTGTCGGTTCAGAGTGAGGCCATGTACCGCTTGATGCGGCCGAGACCCTCTCTGATCTGGTCTTCGCCGGTCGCATATGAGATCCGGAAGAATCCTTCGCCATGCGGACCGAAGGCAGAGCCCGGAGTGACCGCGACGTGCGCCTTGGTGAGCAGATCCTTAGCCAGATGATCCGAGGAAACGTTTGCATCATAATGCGGGAACAAGTAGAAGGCGCCCTGCGGCACACAGCACTCAAGGCCCTTGATCTCCTGCAACAGGTCCAATGCCAGATCACGGCGCTTCTTGAACTCAGCGACCATCCGATCGCGCTCGGTCTGCGGCCCGATAATAGCTTCGACAGAGGCCTCCTGTGCAAATGACACACAGCAAGAGATTGAATGGGTCTGCAGCTTGTTTATGTTGCGGATGATTTCATCCGAGCTGACCGCCCAGCCGATCCGCCAGCCGGTCATAGCATAGGTCTTGGAAAGACCCGAGACAGTTATGGTCCGCTCGAACATGCCTGGGAATGAGGCAATTGAGACGTGCTCACCTTCATAGATGACGTTCTCGTAAATCTCGTCGGCCAGCACCAGCAGGTCATGGTCGATGGCGATCTGCGCCAGAGCTTTGAGTGTCTCCCGCGGCAGTACGCAGCCAGTCGGATTTGCCGGCGTGTTCAAGATGATCATCTTAGTCTTGGAGGTGATGGCGGCCTCGACGTCCGCCGGGTCAAGGATGAAATTATCGTCAAAATCCAACGGAACATATACTGGTACGCCGCCGGCCAGCCGAATGACGGCTTCGTAGGTAACCCAGCTGGGGTCGGGCAGGATGACCTCGTCGCCGGGGTTGACGTATGCCAGCGCAGTCATGAAGATGGCCTGCTTGCAGGGCGTAATCAGCACGTTGCTGGCCGTGCATGGTATGCCGTTCTCCGACTTCTCCTCGAAGGCTACCGCATGCCGGAGCTCAGGTATGCCCATGCTGGGAGTGTAGTGAGTAAAGCCCCGTTGCAGCGAGTCGACACAGGCGTCTATGACGTTCTTAGGCGTGACAAAGTCCGGTTCGCCCATAGAGAAGGAGACGATATCAACCCCATCTTCCTTCATTTGGCTGACGATGTTCGAAATCGCAATCGTCCCCGATGCGGGGATGCTCTGTACCCTCTTCGATGCAACTACCGTTCCCATCACCTCTAGCGCTCTGCCTGGATTGCTATTCCTCTAAGTCGTTCCCTTTAATATGGATTTGCCTCGCGCATTTTCCTCAACTGAGAAGGGCTTTCAGCTCTCCCCGGTCGCGGGCATCGCGAATCTCCATCGCCATGCGGCCGCCGGTGCTAAGGCCGGGGTATATCATGTCAGCGTACGGCGAGCCCGAGATGAACGGATTGGTGCCGGCCACGATGCGAGTCGAAATTTCGAAGACACGGAACTCAAGCTTGTCGGTGACGACAGTCTCCAGGCAGAACGGGCCCCACATGCCGCCGAAGAGATCGTACGAGCGGTTGACGATGTTTTCCGCCATCTCGAAGGCCTTCGGAAGCAGGGATTCCCGGATGACGACCGGAGTGTTACCGGTAACGACAAAGGAGGGATACAGGCCGTGGCGCTTGGAGTCCTCGATGGATCCGAGCTTATACATCTCGTCGATGTTGGACTCGTCGCGACGATCCATGGACAGCAGCTCGAGCGAGCCGCCCTGAGCTACCTTGTAGCCGTCCCTCTTGAGCGGGTCGTAGAAGAAGTGCATGTAGTACCGGGTGCCGAGACAGTACTCCTGAATGGTGTACGGCTGGGTGTTGTCGATGCCCATCTTAAAGTCCGGATAGTCCTTGGCGATGAAGAAGCCACGCCCGCCTTTGGCACCATGGTACTTGACCATGACCGGCTCCTTGATTTCCCGCGCGTCGGTGATCAGCCGAGGCATCGGAGCACCGGCGGATGTGATCCACTGCCGCTGCTTGTCCCGGTCGGACTCCCATTGGAGCACAGCACGGTTGCCGTAACTGGGAACCGCGAAGTCCTCGAACTTTTTAGCGCCCATGTACTCTACGAAAGAGCCGTGGGGTATGAGAATGGCGTTCTGGTCGAGGAGCTCGCCGGCACGGTCCCGCATGTCGTCGTAATCCTGGCACTTGATGAAAACATCCGGTTTCGCCAGCGGGAAGGCATCATAGACCTTCTCGTTATCTTTGACCACGAGACCGAGAGTCTTGAAGCCCATCTTGCGGGCACCATGGAAGATCTGCAGCGACGAGTGGGAGCAAAGCGTCGCAATGGTGAGCTTGCTCTGGTCGTAACCGTCCAGAATCTCGTCGATCTTCTTCTTGGGAACCATATCCAATGATAGGGCTGGCGTTTTTAAAGATTGCCTCGCCACCACTCTTCCTTACAGTGTATGACTGGAGATTCGGCACTTTCGGCACGCCACTCTCAGTCATTAAATAGCCGCGGTCCGTACTATAGCATGCCTCGCAAGAGGAACGCAAAGAGGCCTCAATTTATGGATGAAGAATTTGAAAAAGCCGTAACAGAGCTCTCGGCACAGCTGGCCGGACTGGCTACGCCGGAGCAGATCAGGACCGAACTGGACAAGTTCCTGAACGTCTACAAGGTGTCCATGAATGCCGCCAAAAGCGGCATTACGAAAAAATACAAGAAGGATTTGAGCACCAGCGTCGGAACGTTCGTTACCGGCAATGCCGTGGCAAAGAATATCGCCGATCTGCAGGGCACAGAGATGAACGTCGACATCGTTGGCAAAATCATCTATGTGGAGAAGCGCGCGATCAATGTCAAAGGCATCCCGAAGAATATCGTCTCCGGTATCCTAGGCGATGCGACGGGTACAGTGCCGTTCACCATCTGGAGTGATGAGGTGGAACCTGCCAAAGGCGAGGTCTACACCTTCCGCGCCGCTTATACCAAAAAATGGAACGACAAAGTGCAAATTAACATCGGCATCCGCGGTAAGGTCGAGGCGACGCCGGATGTCAAGATCGACAACATTACGTCATCGGTTCCTGCTAGCGGCAACGCCGAAGCACCAGCAGTAAAGATCGGCGACATCACCGACACTGTGCGCAACGTCACAGTCACCGGAAAGGTCCTCTCCGTGGAACCTCGCAACATCACAGTCAAGGGCGAGGCCAAGACCGTCTATGGCGGTCTGGTGGCAGACGAATCCGGAAAGATCCAGTACACCGCCTGGAATGATTTCGCTCTTAAGGAGGGCGAGACCTATTGCATAAAAAATGCGTATATCCGCAGCTGGAAGGGCATACCTCAGCTAAACATGGGCGACCGTTGCGAAGTCGCCAAAAGCGCTGCGACGGTAGCCGTCGCAACTGCCACAGATACCGCCCGCACTGTCGCCGAGATCATGAAGGTCGGCGGCGGGCTAGACATCGCAGTCACCGGGCTCATCGTCGACCTGCGCACAGGCAGCGGACTCATCGAGCGTTGCCCGCAGTGCAACCGGACCGTTCTGAACGGCGAGTGCCGGACTCACGGACAGGTGCAGCCGGTTATGGACCTCCGTCTCAAAACGACTGTTGATGACGGCACCGGCGCCATCAGCATCGTCATCGGCCGTGCCGACACCGAGAAGCTAACCGGCATTACTCTCGAACAGGCTCAGAAGATGGCTGCCGACCTGGGCGACCCAGCCACAGTAGAGAACCGTATGGCCGCGTTGGTCCTCCTGAAGCGCATCACTGCCAAAGGCAATGTCATGAGCGACGACTTCGGTCCTCAACTGAACGCCCGGAGCATCGAGCCAATGCCGACCGACATCGAGGCCGAGGCAGAGAAGCTCTACAATGAAGTGGAGGCGAGCCTATGAATGCCAGGGAAACTGCCTGGAGAGTATTCTCCAGCGAACTGAACACGGCCACATTCGAAATCAAGGCAACTGAAGAAAAGATGCCGTCTTACCAATTGAGCCGTCTGGGTGCGATGATAAATCGGGTGCTCATCACCGGCGTGCTGACTGAGAAGGAGAATGTAGGAACCGCAGACGAGCCTATGTGGCGCGGCCGCATCCAGGATGTGGCGACCGGGATGATCTACATCAACGTCGGCCGGTTCCAGCCGGTTGCCGCGGCTGTTCTGGCTACCCTCGAAGTTCCCAGCCTAGTCACCGTCGTTGGCAAGGTCAAATCCTATACGACCGAGGACCAGCGGACGTTTGTATCCGTGCGCCCCGAGCATATCGTCACTGTCAACGAAGCCACGCAGAAAGTGTGGTTACTCGAGACCGCCCAGTCCACCTGGCAACGGCTAGTGGCTATGAAGAAGGCTCTTTCCGCCGATGACCGGAGTGAGGCTGGTCTGACTGCTGCGGGCTTTGGGCCGGCCGCAGCCAAGGGCCTCGCGGCGGCCATCGCCCAGTACGGGACTCCAGACTCCGAGAGCTTCCTCAAGTCGGTGCAGGCCGCGCTGCGGACCCTGTTGCCCGACAAGAACGTGGACCTAGGGCTGCCCGAGGACCTGGCAGACACACCGGAGGAGATGTCCTCCGAACCGGGTGAGGCCAAGGCCGAAGGCACCACCGAGGACCAGGAGGATGCTGTCCTCTCCCTGCTTGATGAACTGGATACCGACGGCAAGGGCGCGCCACGGGAGGACTTGGAGCGCCGGGCCGAAGCCGACGGAATTTCCAGCATGGAACTCGAGGAAATCACCAACAGCCTCATGGACAAAGGCCTTGTCTATGAACCAAACCTCCGCTATTTGAAACGCATCTGAAAACGCCCGCCAGCTCCCATCGGGGGCTGGCAACCCTTCTCGGTTTCACTTGTACATTGCGGCGGCACCGTAGCCGACCACGGCATCACGATCGTAACCAATCGTTTCGAACGAGTCGGTTTGACGCAGTACCGCGACATTCCCAGGCTGGGTGGCCAACAGTGCGGTTGCGATAGGCCCGTAGCCGCATACTGACAGACGCTCCCGTTGGACTAGCCCGTAAATCCCGTCCAGATCCTGACTGGCGACACAGCCCAGGAAGGCTGCGTCGGCCCTATCTGCATAGGCTTTCGGGACATAGTGAACCAAATCGCTTGAGGCAGTGATGACTACGTCATGCCCCTTACAAGCAGCCTTCACGGCCTCTGCCAACCGCTCAGCTACATTGCGGCTCTGCCGACTCATGATAATCGGCACGATGCGGGCCTCTGGATCGATGTACTGCAGGAACGGAACCTCCACTTCCACCGAATGTTCACGACTGTGCGCCCGGACATCATCCGGAATGAGCTCCCGTAGCTTCGCCGCGATCTCCTGATGGATACGGCACGGCCCCAAGGGCGTCATGTAATCTTCACTGCACATCACGGTCTCGTACGGAATGCCGTAATGGTCAGGACCGATGATGATATAGGCTTCGGGCCGACCGTCCTCGGCCAAGGCTTTGAAGGAATATGCGGCGCAGGAGCCTGAGCAGGCATAGCCTGCATGCGGACAGAGCACAGCAGCGAGATGCCGTTCATCGCGAGACGGCCCCGGCAGACCAGGGCCGTTAACAAAACATTCCTTAATCTGAGCCAACAAATCGTCCTTATCGGACGGATAGAAGGAACCGGCCACCGCAGGACTGCGCATGGTCGGGATAATGGAAATGGTTGGTAAAGGATTTTGCCTGTCCGAACAGAGATACCTTCCCGAATCAGAGCTTGGCTTCGAAGTCCTCGATCTCCATCTTGAACTCGGCAGGATCCTTCAGGTCTCCACGAGCGAGGAGGACTTCACGAGTCAAAAGCCAGTAGACGCAGGCAAGTGCCCGACGGCCCTTGTTGTTAGTAGGAACGACAAGATCGACGTTACGAGTCTCATTGTTAGCGTCGCACATCGCAACAATCGGGATACCCAGGTTCATGGCCTCGGCGAGCGCCTGCTTGTCGGCGGCCGGGTCAGTGACGACGAGTACATCGGGCTCCATATAGTTAGGGTTAATCGGGTTCGTCATGGTGCCGGGCACGAAACGGCCCGCAAATGCCGGAGCGCCGATAGCCTTGGAGAACTCCCGGGCCGGACGCTGGCCGTACTGACGCATGGACGCGACTAGGATCCGCTTGGGATCGAATCCAGCCAGGAAGTGGGCGGCGGCACGTATGCGGTCGTCGGTCTTCTTTACGTCAAGGACATACAGGCCGTCCTGCCTGACCTTGTAGATGAAGTCCTTCATATCGGCGCTCTTCTGCTGGGTACCGATGTGCACACCAGACGTGAGGTACGTGTCTTCCGGGACCAGAAGTTCGCCCTCAATGATCTGCTCGTCTTCGTTGTCAACCATTGTAATGCCTCTCAATTCTTGACGACCGTTATCGGAATAACGTCCTTGTTGTATTCCAGCATGGCGATTTCGATCGGGTCGAGCATGTCCGCCGGATAATCGACGAGGACAGGCGCGCCATAGGAAATCTGCAGCGCACGAGCGCCGATGATCCTAGCCTTCTCAAACCTGGTGTACTTCATGCTCTCACCATACAGGATTAAGGTCGCCGTACACGGCTATCGGTTAAATACCTTTGCCTAGCTTTATTTTTATTTGTTAGTAGCAATACAAAAAGCGCTCGCGCGTAATATAGGGAGTTCGTTACCCTGTCTCTTCTTTTGATTTCACATGGCTCGTTAGCGACCCTCTATTGCCACAGTTACGCAAACGAACGCAACTGTTGAAGAGATGCCGCCACTTCGGAGCGAGTCTCGACCGGACCGCGCAACGTATTTTTACAGACAGACGAATGACCCCAGTATGACTGACGAGGCAACGGTATGTGCAGCCGCCTTCTTCCGCATCCGGGGAAAGGATGTGGTAACCCCAAAGGAGTTCGCCATGACTGTCTCTCTCGACCTAAAATGGATGCCAGTAAAGGAGGCATACGCTCTCGCTGATCTGCTGATCGAACGCAAAGCAATGACCCGCAGCGGTGGCTACCTGCGCTCAGCCGAAGGCTTGAACGTCCTCGCAGTGCCGATCGCTTACCGGCCTTCAGAGACCTTTCGGCAGGAAATTGTTGCCCGCCTGAAAGGTAGTACGAAGAGGACCAAAGCACCGGCAACTGCGACGGGCGACGACCTATTCCCAGCCCTGGTGGACTTGGCCGTGAAAGCAGGAGTACCTAAGGGCAAGTTCATCAGCGAATGCAACGGCTTGAAGAAGAAACTCGGAATTGACGTGTGTGCTGCGGCTCTGATTGTTCTGCGGGATCACGGTGCCGACGCTGAAGAGCTGACGGAAAAGGTTTACCAGCAGCTGCTCGTCCACTGACTCAGCGAACCGGGCTCAATTCTTCTTGGTGCCCTTCTCAATTTTAATGAAATTACCGAGGGTCATGGACTGGGACTGCTGACCGCCGGCAATAACCCCATCCTGCACTGTCTCACGCAGCTTAATGTCGAGGGCCTTCTCCAATTTAGCGATAAGCTTGTCATCGGGCACAAGACTGTTTGCCTCGACCTTGACGAGCGTACCCTTTTTCTCGCTTATTGATTTAGCGAAATCCTCAGGCGTCATTCCTTTTTTGACGCGTGCATTCCGGATCCGCGCACCGTAGTCAGCGACCAGTTCAGTGGTACCAGTACCCGCGTAAACATCGCGGGTCTGCATACGCCGCTCCCGCTTCTCGAGACGCTCCTCGATGATCGACTTTGGACAAGACTCGTCGCCTTCCCCGCTGCTCCGGCCACCATAGCCACCGACCCCAGAGGAGACCTTGTACTCGTCACCGAACCGGGCGCAGTCGGGGCACAGGTTCAGCTTCGTCCCCTCGACCATCATCGGCCGGGTGACAGGCACTTCCTTTCCGCACATCTCGCACTGCATGCTTTTCCCATACTCTTGGCGATAATTAAAACTGATGATGAAACGCCAGCATGACGCTGGCGAGCCGCTATCCTGCTTGTTTGCAAAAGATAATAATAAGGAAGGCTCATCTTGGCGCGTTAACATGGCCGAAGAAACTGAGCCCGTGGTAGTGCCGAAGAAGGCTACCGAAGTCGAGGATCTGAAGGCAAAGGTCGTGGCGCTCGAGGAACGGAACGTCCGGCTGATGGAGGAGTTGCAGAACGCCGAAAACGACAAACGCTACTCGGAGGGCGAACTCTTCAGACTCCAGAAGGATGTAGCACGCATCCGGAGCGAACTCGAACGGCTCAAGAGCCCCCCACTGGTCATCGGCAACCTGCGGGATGTCCTTCCCGACCACAAGGTTGTGGTTAAGAGTTCAACAGGCCCCGACTTCATCGTCTCAGTATCTCAGTATGTACCCGAAAAAGATCTCATTCCAGGTGCCCGGGTTTCGCTCAATAAGCAGACCCTCGCCGTCATGGAGATTCTGCCCAACTCCCTCGACCCCGTCGTCACGGGTGCCGAGATCATCGAGAAGCCCAATGTCCGCTACGAGGACGTCGGCGGCCTGAGCCAGCAGATGCTGGAACTCCGCGAGGCCGTCGAGGACCCGCTCTTGCGGCCCGAACTCTACAAGAAGGTCGGCATCGAGCCCCCGAAAGGCGTTCTACTGGTCGGTCCGCCAGGCACCGGCAAGACCCTGATGGCGAAGGCCGTCGCCAACGCAACCCAGGCCACATTTATACGGCTAGTAGGCTCCGAGCTCGTTCAGAAGTACATCGGCGAGGGCGCCAGACTCGTCCGCGAGCTGTTCGAGCTCGCCAAGCAGAAGGCCCCGAGCATTGTGTTCATCGATGAGCTCGACTCTGTTGGTGCAAAGCGGGCGGATGTCGCCACTTCCGGTGACCGCGAGGTCCAGCGGACTCTCATGCAACTGCTGTCCGAACTAGACGGCTTTACTCCCACCGGCGATGTCAAGATTATCGGCGCCACCAACCGGCCCGATATCCTGGACGATGCACTCCTGCGGCCCGGTCGGTTCGACCGGATCATCGAGATCGGACTGCCCGACGAGGCCGGGCGTCAGCAGATCTTCAAGATTCATCTGGCCCATATGAACACCGATAAAAAGGTCAACCCAAAAAAGCTGGCTGAGAGCAGCGAGGGTGCTTCCGGTGCAGAGATCAAGAGTATCTGTACCGAGGCTGGTATGCTGGCCATCCGGAATAACCGCGATACCGTCCTACTCGAGGACTTCGAGGCCGCACGGGTGAAGGTGCTGGAAACCGACCGTAACAAAATCAAGTCGATTCCGGCTTATCTCTATGGCTGAATCAAAGATACATTTTAGGATGCGCAGCACATCAGCGTGAGCCATGGCATTGGACAAGAAGGCAGCAGAGCTCCTCTCCCGCGGCTGGTATAAGGAACGGCTGGAGGAAGGCGAGTGCGAGTACCTGCTTTCCTTCCGCGACCGCTCACCAGTTGCGAATTTGGCAGTAGCTCTTGCCGATCGGCTCAATCGGCGTGCTTGCACCGGAATCAGCCAAATCTGCGCTGCAATCGCAGTTGCCACCGGCCCCTGCCCTTGCGACTGCGGCTTCTGCCGCTACGGCGAGAGCCGCACCAAAGCGAAGTTCTATGATGTACCTGACGCTCAGCTCAGCCGCTGGATACAGGAAATCGAGGCTTTCGCCGATGTGCGGCAGATAATGCTCATGACCACCGGCGATGCCGACCTGAACGGTCTCACTCACTGCATCGGACTCGTGAAGGATGCTGCTCCAGCCGGAACCCAGATTATTCTCGACACTCGGGACCTACAACCAGAGGAGTGCCGCGAACTGAAAAAAGCAGGTGCGACCGGTGCCCGCCATGCCCGTCGCATCGGCGAGGGACAGGATACCCGTCTCAAAGCTACAGACCGGCTGCAGACCATCGATAATCTGGTCTGTGCCGGCTTCGCTGTCACCGCCGGCATCGAACCCCTCGGCCCAGAGCACACGCCCGCGGAGATCAGTCAGGCCTTCTATGAGATCCTCGACCGCCGCTGCTGTCATGCCGATGTAACCGCCCGCGTCCCGGTCGTAGGCACTAAGTTCAACGCTCAAGGCGAGTTAAACCCGGCCCGCCTGACGCAGATCAAGGCGATACTCACGCTCGCATCTTCCTGGTATAACCAGCCCATCCGGGAGGCATTCTCAGGGACCTTCGTTACCGGTACCAACATGGCAACCGTGTGGTACGGCGACGAGGGAATTGCCGACGCGCCCAAACAGAACATGACGGAAAACGCCCGCCGCCGGCTCTTCAACGCTGGCTACGACCGTCTGCTACGGCCTGATGGAAACGTGACCGAACTCGATCTCGGCTACCTAAAGCGGACAGGCTCGGTCTGAGTTCAGGCGTTATCGTCTTTATCGGCGTCATCGCCGCCGTGGAACTGCAGTTGGACTGCTCCATATATCTCGTCGAGGCCGATGCTCTTCTCCGCAGAAACGGCCCGCATCTCGCCGAAGACTCCGGTGTCCTCCAGCGTCCGGAACAATTCCATGCCGATGACAGACTCGGGGTCCTTGTCCTCATCCAGGAGATCCCCGTAAAGCGTGTCCGGATTGTGATACCAGTCAATGATGCGGTCGGTCTGCTTCTCGGTAAACACGTCGCATTTGGACAGCAGATTGATGATGGGCATGTTGAGACGGAACTGCACCAGCGCCGCCAGGGTCATGGCGGAGACGAACCCGTTCGCCGATTTGTAAAGTGTCGGATCGGAAAGGTAGGCTATGATCGAGCGCTCCTTGCCTAACGCATCGATGACGATATTCGATGACTCCCGAAAAGCAAAGAGCTCTAACTGTCCGGGAGTGTCGATCAGAACATATTCCACATCGTATTGATCGAGCGCATCGCTGACCTTCTTGATATTGACAGCCATGAGGTCGGCGGCGACAATCTGTGCTCCGTTGGGGCCGAGACCGTACTCCGACATCACCTGATCGAGTGAGATCCATTCGCGAATATCAATGTCCGGCTCGTACGATAGCTTCTCTGCGCCTGGATCGAGGTTGACTGTGCAGGAGTCGATCTCATTGTCGTCGAGCCATTTGCGGAAGGCTCCGACCATGGTGCTTTTGCCGCTGCCCGCAGTGCCGACGAAGTAGACGTTGTTCATATAAGACCGATAGACCTACCATATTGGTCCGATTTACACTTTACTGAACACCTGTCTGACACTGGGTCTTCAGTACCATGAGAATAATATAAATAAGGCAAAACAGGATTACCGCACCCTATGAATGCGGATGCCAAGAAGCACACCGCCGCCTTCGGTTGGTTCGGAATCTTCGCTGTCGCAGTGTTCGCCTGCATCTGGCTGGCGTGCACCGTCATGGACACCAGTTGGGTCTGGGGCACCAGCACCATCTCAGATTTCGGCATTTCCAAGACGGATGCCGCTTCCTACTTCAAATACGGTTGCGTCCTTACGGGCGCACTGCTCGCCGTCTTCGGTGTCGGCGAGGCTTGCAACAAATCGAAATTCGGTTTCGTCCTCGCGGGCGTCATGTTCGTGCTGGCAGGCATCTGCCTGGCCCTGCTGGGTGTCTTCACCCTTGACCACGGTAACGGCAACGTGCACCATGCGTTCGCTTACCTGTTCATGATCTTCATGCTTGCGGCGATAATCGCAGCGTCAGCTAACTACTGGTATGACGGCCACGAGATTATAGGCGGCATCTCGATCGCCCTCTTCTGTGTCGCGGCCGCGGCGGCCTTCGCCTACCCGTTTGCACATTTCGAGGTCATTGCCGCCGTCATCGGCCTGACCTGGACTACAATGCACAGCGCACTGACCGTCGCCTCTGGCATCAAAGGGAAGGATTTCCAATGAGTATGAGAATTAACAACAGCAAGATGGGTTGCGGACTCGGCATCCTCGGCGGCGTTATCTGTATGGTCGGCCTCGTCCTCTTCCTTGAGGTCGCTCAAAGTGCGATTGTCACCATGTCCCTGTACATGCTGGCTGCAGTCCTCTTCTTCGCCCTGGCCGGCGCTTTCTCGCGGACTGGACAGTGGTCCTGGAAGGTCCTGATGTTCATGGCCTTCGTTACTGCTGGCATCGTCCTCGGCGGCACCATCGTTGGATACTATGACTTCTGGTTCGGCTTTATCGAGACCGTCATCGGCATACTGATCATCGCTGTCGGTGCTCTCGGCGACACCAAGAAGTACCTGACCCGTCCCAGAGACGCCTGAAACCATTTTCAGCCCGGCCGTCCTGACCGGGCCTTATCTTTTCTGTTCTTTTTCCATCTACGGCTTTTTGAGTAAAGCATTATAAAGACGTAACCAGATACACGAACGTGGACGAGAAATACACCTTCGCACTGCGCAAGATCGCTTTAATCGGTGGCATGGATGACTATGTTGCTGTCTCCTCCCGCGAACTGGGCGATACCCTCGAGATGAGCCAGCAATCGGCTTCCAAACGTATTCTGGAGTTGCTTGACCAAGGCCTCATCGTCCGCGACCTCGGCGCCCGGAAACAACGTATCAAACTGACGCCGGCTGGCATCGAGGAGTTGAAGAAGGAGTACAACGAGTACCGCCGCATCTTCGAACTCACCGATCATATCACTATCCACGGAGCGATCAAGGACGGCATGGGCGAGGGCGGCTACTACATCTGCCAGAAGGGCTATATGGACCAGTTCGAGAAGAAGCTCGGCTTCCGCCCTTACGAAGGTACTCTAAACATCGCAGTAGACAAGGAAGATGTGGGCAAACTCGATGTCATCCGCAGCACCGCTGGCATCTTTATTGCAGGATTCACTGACGACGGACGCAGCTTCGGCAACGTCATAGCTTATAAGTCGAAGATTCGGAACATCGACTGTGCTGTTGTAGTTCCAGAACGCTCCCACTATGTCGACGTTATCGAGATCATCTGTCAATATCACCTTCGCCGGACACTCAGCATCAACACTGGCGATCGCGTCGATGTCCGGGTCAATATCTGATTTTTACAAAAGTTCCATATCAGACACATTTCAGGCCGAAAACTCCCTTAACTTTTTTCGGCCACTTACTTTCTCCATATTTTTACTTACTGGCTCATTAATAACTTATTCTTCATTATGTTTTATTAAAAACATGGTAAACGGTGTATACCTGTTCAATCAAATATATAAACAAACAATTAATTAACACAACTTCTGTTTCATTTCAGACATAATTACTAATATGCGGTCTCGATGGACCCGTCGATCTCGATGAAACACCCGCTGCTGTTTCTGCTGTCATGTTGCATCATGCTTTCAGTCGCACTCATGGTGCCCCTGCAGACCTCCTGGCAGAACGTCACTGATTCACCGGCAGACCTCCTGGCCGAAACATACAGTAAAGACTTTCCAGTGACCGATCTGGAAAACTGTCCGTTTGCCGACCCAACTCAGCCACCCGTTGACCCGAGCGCACCTACCACCGATTGTCATGATGAGCCTTATGGCAACCATGCGCCCGGCGGCGTGTCTTTCTGGCTGCGGAATGCCTCAGCTGGCAGTGTCACCGCAGTGTCCCGTCATGATTGGGGTTATCATGTGCAGATTTCCGGACCCGCTTTCGACACCATCTGCAAAATCGCAACTCCCAACCTGACAATCGAAAAGATTGTCGCTGTCATCCCCAGCATCGGCAAGATGCCTGGGACAGCTATTGCCGCAATCGGTGTAGCGCTCGCAAATATGCCCCTCATGTATGTCGATACAGGCGTCGTATTCGAAATCTATCTGACGCAGCCTGTCGGGATGGAAGCACAGATCGAAACGGATTTCGAAGAACCGACTGTACTCGGCATCCGGGCTCAACGATCTCCCCTTTTCATCGGTTTTGCTGGTTTCTAAAAAAATAACCTTGGTCTGTCGGTCACCCGGCAGACCTGTTTCTCAGCGTTTTGCGAGGTACTTCATCACCGAGGTGAAGACCCGCTTACCGTCCCCGTCTTCAGACTGATGGCCTCTGGTCCAGTCGGCGGCAGTGTAAGCCGTCATTGCCCTCTCTGGGTGCGGCATCATACCCATGACGTTACCGGCCGGATTACAGATTCCCGCGATGTCATCCGGGGAACCGTTCGGGTTCCATGGATAGACAGCTTTTCTGCCATCCGGACAGACATAGCGGAATACAATCTGATCGTTCTCAGCCAGCTTCTCAATGAACTTGGAATCGTTGCTCAGCAGTTTACCCTCGCCGTGTGCAGAGGGACAGGCCAGCAGTTCCCCTTGCCGAATGTCGGAAGCGAAGACACACTTGCCCCGGCTGTCATTACGCAGAACGGTCGGACGACATTCAAACCGTCCGGAATCATTGGTGTACAGCGCCGCAGTCGGTGCCGGCGTCATCGTAGTATTGAACGCCGGCAACAATCCCAGCTCCACCAGAATCTGGAAACCGTTACAGACGCCTAGTACTGGCTTCCCGTCCTCAACGAACGAGACCAGGTCCTTCCCCACAGCTGCCTTGATGCGAGCGGCGAAAATCGCTCCCGCGCGAACATAGTCGCCGGCTGAGAATCCGCCCGGAAGCGCGAGGACGTCGTAGTCTCCGAGATTCCGCTTCAAATTGTCTGGACATTGCCCAGACAGCTGCTTCAGATGCACCTTCTCGGCCTGAGCGCCGACCATGCGGAAAGCCTCGGCCATCTCATCCTCGCAGTTTGTACCTTCAATCCGGAGCACACATACCTTTACGTCCTGTGCATTCATTGCACACCGCCTCCCATAATCTTCCAGATGGGATCGTTCCAGGCCGACCGCAGCGCTGTGACTGGAACGACTGCATCGGTCCCCTTAATGACCAGACTGTCGCCGCCGGTGATGCCGATCAGCGTTGCGGCGTCGCCCATCACGTGCAAGAAGCTATCAACTGCCGCGGCATCAATCTCCGCAATCCAGCGCGAGGTGCTCTCGCAGTAGAGTTTGCCATCGAGATCGCCGCCAGAGATCGCCGAGACATCGAGTTTAGCACCCAGCTGACCGCCGATGCACATCTCTGCAACAGCGACTGCAATACCGCCGTCAGAGCAGTCATGGCAACTCAAGACGAGCCCGTTATCCATTGCCTGCAGCAGCCGACCCGCGACCAACCTCAGGCGCTGCGGATCGGTAGCCGGTACTGTGCCGCCGCGGCCGCCAAACGTGCGGTACAGGAGCGATGCGCCCATTTCAGCTGGCTTGGTGTCGCCGACAGAAAACAGGCAGGTGCCAGCCTTCTTCAGATCGGCGGTGACGGCCTTGCGTATATCTTTGATCAGACCGCAGCAGACGATCATCGGCGTCGGCAGGATGTGCTCTCCGTCCGGCGCCTCGTTGTACATGCTCACATTTCCGGACGGAATCGGAACACCCACCCCCCGGGCGAAGTCACCCAGGCCACGAACGGCCTCGCGGAACTCGCCGAGCCGATCGGGATTCTCCGGATTGCCGAAGTTGAGACAGTCGGTGAACGCATTCGGCGTGGCGCCTACTGCCACGACGTTGCGGTAGGCCTCGTCAAGCGAAGCCATGCCGCCGCGATACGGGTCAGCCGCGGTGAACCACGGATTACAACCGACCGCGGCTGCCAGGCCGTTCCAGCGGTCCGGAACTGGCCGCAGGACAGAGGCATCGCCGGGGCCGGCCCGGTTCATCTTCCCGACTAGCGGGTGGACAACGGTAGCCGCCCGGACCTCATGGTCATACTGGCGTATGGCCCACTCCTTCGAGGCCACGTTAGGATCGGCGAGAAGCTTCAGCAGGATCTCGCTGGCAGCCGGTAACACCGGCCGAACTTCTTTTATATGCCCCGTCTCGGGCAGGTTGAACGGCCGGTGATACAGCGGACCGCCGGTGAGGAACTGAATATCCATGTCGAAGATCCGGTCACCGTGCCAGAAAAGCCGGGTACGGCCGGTGTTAGTGGTCTGCCCGACCGGGGTAGCGACGATGTCCCAAAGTTGGAAGAGCGCCAGAATCTCGTCGACCTTGTCCGGGGTGCAGGTGCACATCATGCGCTCCTGCGACTCGGACACCCAGATCTCCCAGGGCGCCAAACCGGTCTCCTTCAGCGGGACCTTATTCAGATCTATGTCAGCACCACAACCCTTCTCAATGGCCATCTCGCCGACAACGCAGCTAAGGCCTCCGCCACCAAGATCCTTCATTCCAGTGACCAGGTGGCGTTGCGCAAGCTCCGTACAGGCGTGAATGACCGGCTCCTTGGTAATCGGGTCTCCGAGCTGGACTGCGCCGCGGGAATCCTCCTCCGATGTGGCAGTTATGTCTTTAGACGCAAAATTGACGCCGTGGATACCGTCGCGACCGGTCCGGCCGCCAAAGAGAATGAAGACTTCGCCAGGTCCGCTTGCGTAGTTGTTGAGTAGGTCCCGGCGCTTTACGATACCTAAGCAGAAGACGTTGACCAAGCAATTCCCGGTGTACGCCTCATCAAAATAGAAGGCACCGGTGATTGTCGGAATACCGATCCGGTTGCCATAGTCGCGGATACCGGACACTACGCCGCTCATCAGGTAGCGGGGGTGCTTGATGCCGACAGATAGCGCACCCTGCCGATCCGGGCAACCGAAGCACAGTGGATCAGCCAGACCGATAGGTTGTGCGCCCATGCATATAACGTCGCGGACAATGCCGCCGATACCGGTCGCCGCACCACCGTAAGGCTCGATAGCAGACGGATGGTTGTGACTCTCAATACGCAGCGCATAGCCGTAGTCGTCATCGAAGACCATGACACCAGCGTCGCCGCGAGAGAGTATGTCAGCCCGGTCGAGACCGAAAACAAACTCTTTCAGGAAGGTTTTGGAGCTCTTGTAACAGCAGTGCTCACTCCACGCCTGGCCGAGGGACTGCAGTTCGACATCCGTCGGCTCCCGCTTCTCTTTCCTATAATAGTCACGGACAGTCTTCATCTCGTCCGGTGAGAGCCCGAGACTCAGTGCGGCGGAGATTGCGGCCAGATCCGTGTCAGCAGCATCGGTAATCCGTATGTCGAACAATTCGTACGGCACCTGGCGCCTGACCATGCGGTCTTTCGCAGCCATCGGACTCACCTCACGAACGAGACCTTGTAACTCTGCACCACCGGATTCGCCAGAAGCTTCTTGCACATCTCCTGGCCGGCCTCGATGGCCTCCTCGGCGGGCAGGTCTAGGTCGACCTCGAAGAACTTGATGGATCTGACTGCGCTGATGCCGGTGAATCCAAGAGATTCGAGGGTCTTCTTGGTGTTCGAGCCTTCGGGGTCCGCGACGCCTTTCTTGAGCTCAATCCTGATGTCGATGACAGCCATGGCCGCAATATCGCGCGCACGTAATTAAAGGTTGTAGGACGGACACGCCGGACTCAGGCAGACCGCTTGCGGGCGAAGGTCAGATAGCCAGTGTGACCGAGCATGTCAAAGGATGGACGGACACCGCCGGGATGGACCTCCATTCCGCGCTGCAGGATCTCCCACGAGTGGACATCGGCATAATGCCGGTCGCGCAACGCCTGTACGGCAAGCTCGAGCTGGTTGGCATTGGGAACGTAGACACAGACGCGGCCGCCATTACGCAGATGCGGGCTCAGATTGTCGATCGCATTCTCGGGGTCCGGCATGTCCATTGTGAGAGCATTCGCCGGATCGCCGTCTACAGCCATTGTACGGGCGTCGCCAATCTGGTAAGACCAGTACTGATCGAGTCCCGTCCGGCGCACATTCTTCAATGCCTTCTCAGCATTCGTTTCCTTCAGTTCAAGAGTGTGGACATGACCGGTAGGCGCGACAGCGTGCAACAGGGCAGTGGTGAGCCCGCCGGATCCCGCACCGACCTCCAGGACCCGGTCCCCTGCTTTGATGTCGCATTCCAGCAGAATAGTCGCAGCATCCTTGGGCGTAATGATCTGCGCCCCGCGATCCAGAGAGCCCATAAGTTCCATAACGCCCGGCCGGAATACTGTGAAGCATTTCCCAGCGATTGTCAGTAAGTCGCCGTCGTTCAGGTCGCGGAAACGAGCGCCGTCAACTGCCCCCAGGCCGCTGGCCTTTATCATGCCGTAGGATACCCGCAACCAGTGCTGCTGCCCCTGTTCATCCTCAAGATATACGGCCTCATTCTCCTGGAATGCCATGACGGACCCATGGACACAACGGCTTAAATGCTTACTGTAAGCAAAGAAGAACACCAGTTGAAAGAAGAACGGCCCAGCATCGCTGGGCCGAAGTGGTTTGCGTTTTCACATCGTGCGTGCAGCGTATACGGGCTTGGCCCCTTCTTTGCCGCACTCTATGCACTTGCCAGCCCAGTTTTCCTTGATGTACGGCGAACCTAGAATCTTCATGTCATACTTCTCCTCGAATTTGTGACCGCAATCAGGGGAACCGCACCAGCCGAACTTCAGAATCTGGCCGTCGGGGACCGACTCAAGGCCTTTCAGCGTCGAAATCTCCTTGACGAAATCCTGCTGGTATTTTGTCGCCTTGTCTAGCATGTTCTGGGCGATGACATCCAGGATCAAACTGACGCCCTGAACCAGTGAATCCATGGCCATGGTGCCCTTCTCTCCGTTGTCACGACGAGCAAAGGTGACGACGCTACTTGCGATGTCACGAGCACCAATCTCTATACGCAGCGGAACACCGCGCAGCTCCCAGTCGAAGTACTTGTTTCCGGGCCGGAGGTCACGGTCGTCGAGCTTCACACGGAAACCGGCGCCCTGCAGGCCACTGGCCACCGTCCTGCCGACAGCGAGGACGGTTTCAGCGTTCTCCTTGGAGAATATCGGTACGATGACCACTTGGAACGGCGCGATGGCCGGCGGCAGGATCAGCCCACGGTCGTCGGCATGGACGCCGATGACGGCACCGAGCAGCCGCTCAGACATACCGTATGTGGTCTGGTGGACGTAATGGTACTCGCCCTTCTCGTCCTCGTACTGGATGTTGTAAGGCTCGGAGAAGTTCGTACGGTAATGGTGGATAGAGCCCAGCTGGAGCGTCCGGCCGTTCGGCAGGACAGTATCGATGCCGACGGTGTAATAAGCGCCAGGAAACTTGTCCCAATCGGTGCGGACCAGCATCGAGAATGGCAGGCACAGCTCCTTAGCAATGTTCTTCATTATGCCGACGTCCTCGTCGATCTGGTTCTGGGCGTCCTCCTGCGATACATGGCAGGTGTGCGCTTCAAAGAAGTGGATCTCCCGGACCCGCATGAAGGCACGGGTCTGCTTTGTCTCGTAACGGAAGGTATTGACAATTTGATAGACCTTTAGGGGGAGATCGGTGTGCGACCGGATCCACAGTGCGAACATAGGATACATCGCTGTCTCAGAAGTTGGGCGTACGACCAGGCGGACGTCTAGCTGGTTGAGACCGGCATGCGTTACCCAATAGACCTCGCTGTCAAAGCCTTTTATGTGATCCTTCTCCTTCTTGAATTCGGTTTCCGGAATCAGTAGCGGGAAGCAGACCTCTTGGTGGCCGGTAGCATCCATCTCCCGCCGGATGTAAGAGTCGATCTGCGTCATGATCTTCCAGCCGTACGGAGTCCAGACATTCATCCCTTTAATTGGATAGCGCTTATCGCAGAGCTGGGCACGGTCGACTAGCTCGTTGTACCACTCCCCGAAGTCCTGCTCCTTGGCGACCTCAGTCGCCTTCTCCTCTTCCTTCTTGGCCATGCTCACCACTTCCCTTTCTGGGCATCACAGATAGCCTGGGCGATGATGCCGGCCACCGTAATGTGTGAAACAGCACTCTCAAGCGTATTGCAGGAGAGCACCGCATCGAGTGAGCTGCCAGCAAACCGCTCGAGAGCATTATTTACGAATACACCGTGAGTACAGGCAACCGAGACACCGGCCGCTCCGGCTTCCTTCAGTGCCTGAGATGCTGCTATGATGGTGCCACCAGTGGAAATCATATCGTCTACGATCAGCACGCGCTTGCCCTTGCAGTCCATCTGCGCCGGTGCGATACGCACATCGGTGCCGGAAAAGCGGGTCTTCTCCAGATGATCGTAGGGCAAGCCCATTACCTTCCCAACGATCTCCGCGCGACCTGCGGCGCCGATATCAGGCGAAAGGACCAGGTCAATCCCCTTGTCTTTGAAGTAGTCAGCGATGACCGGCGCGGCCTTCAGGTCTTTGTGAGGATGGGTGAAGTTGTCGAGCACACACTCCTTGTGGATGTCTACGGTAATGACACGGTCGCAGACGAGGTCGAGATGTTTACACATTACCTTGGCCGACTCTGGCTCGCCGGCCTTGAATACCCGATCCTGCCGGGCGTAACCGAAGTATGGGATTACCAGCGTGGTCGAGCGTGCGCCCAGCCGCCGGACGGCATCTTGCAGGAGGAACATCTCGACCAGATTGCCATCCGGATAAGTGTTCTGGACGATGGTGACATCATCATCGAGTTTCTCGCTGTCAATCCTCGTGTAGCACTCGCCGTCCGGGAACCGCGTGGTTGCCGCCTGAATGTACGTGCAGTCCAGTAGCCCAGCCAGATCTTTGGCTAAATCTCTGGATGCCGACCCACCTACGACTATCATGGTTACCCGCGATTCCTCATAAGTTTAATAAGTATGCGCTGAACCCGCCTAATGGGCTTCCAACAGATGTATAATGTCCCGCTGCGATGGGTAATTCATGCAAAACATGGTCACAGACGAGAAAATCGATAGATATCTGGATATCACCAGACGGGCTCTCGAGAAACTGAAGGTCGCCGCTCCCGAGCGGTCGTTCGGAAAGAAGATGGCCGACGATTTCCTTCTCATGGCAAGATCTTACTACAATGACGCCAAGCACTTCCGGGAAGAGGGCGATCTTGTCACTGCATTCGCCGCTGTCAACTACGCCCACGGCTGGCTGGACTGCGGCGCCCGCATCGGCCTCTTCGACGTTGACGGTGACGACCACCTTTTCACGCTGTATGAATGAGCAGATGCGCCTGCTCTGAGGTCGAAGCACATTCGAAATATCCAGCATCGCCGATGATCTCGCGGACCTCTTCTTCTGCTGCATCAGCGCATAGGCTGTTGCCCAGCATGCACATGGCCGCCTGGATGCCCTGCGCCCGGAGTGCACGAACCGCCGTACCTACTGCCTGACCTTCTACGCCAGTGTCCGCTGCAAAGCGGTTGGAAATGGCAAACAGCCGTTCCCGCGTTGGTGCGGCCAGAAATTCATCGACCGCCACCTGTCCTGCATCGGTCAGCGCTCTACAGCGCTCGGCATCGGCCAGCACAGCGCCGGTGTTGAGTTTGGGCCCCAGCACCGCCAGGGTCAGACGACTGAATGACAGACCTGTTCCGATTACCCGCCCCAACGGCGGCAGTCCCGGCTTCACCCGGACAGGCTGGTCGGCCAGACAGGTCAGTGCAGCGACATCGCCCAGCCCGCCGCCGCCAACGATTTCGGCCGTGTGGGCGGCCATATATGCCAGGTCGGCGTCTTTACCTGTCATCTCCGCTGCGCAAAGCGCAACGGCGATTGCTCCAGCGGCACTCATGCCGAACCCCTGTCCACAGGGAACGTCATTGGTAACGACCACTTCACAACCCTGGCCAGGCAGAAGCATCTCCAGCACCGCCTGGGTAACGGGAGCCGGTGAGCCCACACCGTCTATGACCACCTTCACCGCCGTCCCCGTACGCGGCTGCAGGTCGACCGTAGCGCCCAACGCAATGCGGATACCGGCACCCCGCGAACCCCGAGCCAGATAATTCCCATCTGTCGGTCCGGCAGGCTGGAAGAAACAGGTTATGTGGCCTGGGCAGACGGCTGTCGGCATGAGGGCTCAGAGCTTCTCGGAGACGAAGTTGAGGATGAGATCGGAGATGTCCGGCTTTGACCCAGTGATGTCCTGCGAGCCCTGGGCAGTGATGAGTACCATTGAAGCCGAGGTCTTACCGGCAGTGTCCACATCATTAGCGACGATGCCTTTGAGCCCGTATTCCTCGAGCCGGCTGCGAGCCCGTTTCACAAGCTCATCCCGGGTTAGTCCCGATTCGGCCTTAAAGCCGATGACATTAGGACAGCGCTGGCGGATCAACGGCAGGACCTTCGGGACTGGTTTCATCTGCATGTCAAAGCCCTTCCCGCTGGGAATCTTGCCATCGGCCCGATGCTCCGGCGTAAAGTCCGCCAGGGCCGCCGGCACGATGACCACGTCATGGTCGATGTCGTCGATCATGGCAACCAGCTCGCTTACTGCTGAGTACCGGCGGAGAGGGATGTAGTCCGGCAGCGGAACGTTGCAGCCACCCATCCACAACTCGACGTCGGCTCCCCGTTCGAAAGCGCGCTGGGCAAGGGACACCGCCATCAGGCCAGTGGAGCGGTTGGTAATCATACGCATGGAGTCCAACGGCTCCTCGCTCCGGCCGCCGATTACCAATATGTGCCGACCCCGCAGGTCGTCCCGCGAGAGTAACCTGATGGCCCAGGCAACGACCTCGCTGACTGAGGCGACCTTCGCCCGGCCCTCGTCGGTGTGAGGGCCGATGATGCTGACGCCCCATGAGGCAAGAGTTTCGAGACTTTGGACAACAGCAGGATTCTCCATCATAAGACCGTGCATGGCCGGGGCCACAGCAACCGGGATGCGACCGCCGAGGGCCACTGCCGCCATGGTCGTCACTGGTGTGTCGGCGATACCGGCTGCCATCTTTGCGACTGAGTTGGCTGTCGCCGGATAAACCATGAACAGATCAGCGTCAGCTGGATCCCCAAGATATTTGATATGCTCCGTCTGTCCGGTAAGCTCGGTGATTGGCGGTATTCCGGCCGCGAACTCAATCGCATCGGGTGTTACAAGCTTGGTCGCGGCCGAAGTCATCACCGGGATGACCCGCGCGCCGTTGCGGATGAGCTCGCGGATGAGCGAGAAGCATTCCACTGCCGCGATACTGCCTGTAATACCCAGCACAATCGTCTTCCCCGAGAGCCTGTTGCTCTTCTGTCCGTAAATCTCTTCACTTGGATGCATAAATTCCCCTCTCATTCAATGCCGCCAATGCGGCTTCGAGGACCACTTCCTCTCCCTGTGAGGCGTCGATGACACTGTACCCGAACCGCTGTGCCAGGCGGAGATATTCTGCCCGGACCTGACGAAGGTAGCCAAGATGCTCGAAACGGCTTTTCGCCTCGTGACGCATATCTACCCGCCTCATGGCCTGCTCGGGATCGATATCTAGCAGAAGCACGACATCCGGCAAAATGACGGCCGGTGCCTGCATGGCAATCAGCCACTCTTCGTCCGCCGCCCCGCCAGCCGATTGGTAGGCCACTGTCGACGCGAAGTAACGGTCACAGATAACCCAGTGCCCTGCCGCGAGATCCCGCTGGATCGCTACGGTGTGGATTGCCCGGTCAGCCGCGAACAGCAATGCTTCGGCGGCTGGAGGTACCGGCCCAAGCTCGCCGGAGCGCAGGATCTTGCCGATCGGCCCCGGTGTAGGTTCGGCCGTGATGACAGTATTGCCGAAAAACTCTGCCAGACGCCGGGAGAGCGTTGTCTTCCCCGAACCGTCGACACCCTCGAGGACAATGAACCTGCCATTCATTGACACCCTTATCCCCTTGGCTTTACAATAACTTTCTGGGCAACGTCCCGAGCCGCTCCACAAGTACATCGAGCGACTCGACATCTTTGATATAATGACGGCAAAGGCGGGAAAGGTCTATGCGGACTTGCACGTCGTAGACCAGATCGGATGCACTGAGGAGACGCACGAGACTGGCCGCAATGATGCCACCCTTGCGATCCCAGTCAGTGAGGACGACCGCTTTCCTGCCGTGCCGCATAACATACTCGACCGCTTTCACGGGGCCCCCGCCCGACTGAATCTGGAACATATCTCCGGATAGACCGATGGCTTCGAGCGAGACCCGATCCTTCTTTCCCTCAATGAGCAGAACATGGTCAGCAGCGAGAACATGCAGGCGGTCGAGCACCTTATGAATCTCCTCAAGACGGACCTCATCCGTCATCACGTCTTCGTCAGGCTTGCGCATATCGCCTCCGGATCACCGCTGATAAGGACGGTCTTCTGCCTGGATGTCAGTCCGGCAATCACGCGGACGGTGCAACCGGTTAACTGTTCCAGCAACTCTTCTACCTCGTGGTTGGCCTGTCCTTCGAGCGGTGGCGCCCGCACCTTGACAATCAGGCGCTTCCGCCACTGGCTGAATCCTGCGAGTCCAGGTTTGGCCGCACCAGGTGTGACCTGCAGATCCACCTCTAGGCCACCTGGTCGTACCCGGCTGACATCGGAGACTTCCATTGACTGGTCATCGACACCATTCCTTATCGTCTTTCCTCCGGTCAGGTATGGTAACTGTAAAATAGTTACAACAACGCTAAAAGGGGAGAGAGTTCATGCTCGGAGCATATGTGCGCGCAGATCGCCAACCGGATGAGTGTGGAGGACCTCGCCGAAATCTACCGCGTCGAGCGGAACTCGTCATCGCTAACCTCGATACGGCGGGATTTGTATCCGGCAATGGCCTCGGCCGTCATCGGTTTGCGTGACGAGTACGACCGGATGCTATCTAAGGACCCGGACTCGATCATGTGCGAAGGCGCCAATCAGCGCCGGAAACGGGCCACCCAACTCTCCAAACAGATTGTCGAGATCCGCATGAAGAAGATCTGCCAGATGGCTCTGCGCGGCGCGATGGGCGCCGACAACACCGTCGACGTGCTGACTTCCGAGGAGAAGGAATACTACAACGCCATCCTGAAAATCTCTAAAGACCACAAATCTATTCTCGACCGGCTCAGCGGCACTATGCATTATCGCTCGCCGGACATCACACAGTCTGGCTCTATACCGGCGCCGGTTCCTGCACGGATGACCCCGCCTCCAAGACCCGCCTCCGCCATTACATCAATACCCGTGACTGAGCCGAAAGCCGAAGAGGTCATATTTGAAAAGCCGCAGCCATCCCGCGAACCGGCCGCGACTGAAGCCGAAACAGAGGAAGAGCCGACCGTCGCTGAGGAATCCTATCTCGAACCTGAAGTCGACATAGCTCTGCCGAACGAGGACACCGAAACAGAAGATGAGGAAACGGACGACGATGTGCCTGATGATACGCTCGACTCATTGCCACCGATCGAGACGCCCCGGCCCCGGGCCGTATCGGTCAAACCAGCGGAACCAGCCCCCGTACCGGAAGCGGATGATACGCTGGTCATACGCATCACTGAGGACCTTCCGACCTTCGCAGGCCCCGACCGGGACTACACGCTGAAAAAGGAGGATATCGTTCGGATGCCCAAAATGATGGCACAGATCCTCGTAAACGGCGATAAGGCCGTCATTATCACGCCTTCGGCGTGATCCTTCAAAATTCAGACCCGAAGCGTCCGTGTGTCGCCCGGAAACTCCAGACAATCCAACTTCATCCGCCGTATGCCTGATATTTCGGCCACGGTTTCCCGCGCGACATCAGGGGTGTTGTTTGTTTTGCTGAGATGCGCCAAAAATATCTTACGGTCCTTGTTCTGCGTCCGCTTGATGGCGGCTGCGGTATCTACGTTGCACATATGACCGATCTCACTCCCGATCAGACGCTTTAGCGCCGGCGGATACGGCCCGTCACGGAGCATCTCGCGGTCATAATTAGCCTCGATGACCGCCAAATCTGCCTCGGCCAGGGCCTGCTCGCATTGGAATGTAAGCTTGCCGGTGTCGGTTGCAACCAGCACGCTCTTGCCGTCTGCCCGGATAAGGAAGGCATTCGGCTCGGCAGCGTTGTGCGAAGTCGGCAACGGAAGAATCTCCATCTGACCCAGACAGAAGCTGCCCATAGTCCGGATCTCATGATAATCTACCGCGCCAGGATTGAAGGCGTTGAAAGTAGCGCGATTGCAAAGGAGCGGAATGCCCAATTTACGGACGACCGGACCGGCACCGCCGATGTGGTCGGTGTGTTCGTGGGTGATGAGCAGGTCCTTGATGCAGTGCTCGTCTACGCCCTCCTGCGCCATCAATTTGTGCATTCTGCTGTAACTGATGCCGGCGTCAATCATAACTGCTTCGTCATCCAGCTGAACAACGGCACAATTACCGTCGCTCCCGCTGGCAATCACATGGACCTCTATCATGAGACCCGCTCAGGCCTTCTTCTTGTATATGTAGAAGACGATGTCCGACCTGGAGATGGTGCCGACCAGCACGCCCTGTTCGAGCACCGGCAGCCGGTTCACATTGAGTGTCATCATAGCCCCAAGAGCCTCGACTATTTCGGCATCCGGCGTCGTGGACAGGATGCTGCGCGTCATGATATCGGCGACTTTGAGTTCGGAGATCTCCTTGTTGGCTGCAGCAACGATCTCGTCGGGGTTCTCCCCATCCATCGGCACACTCAGCAGAAAATGCAGTCCTGAAGCCTCTTTTGAGAGCTTCTCCTGATACCGCAGAATCAACTTCAGGATATCATTCTGCGAGATGATGCCCAAAATATGGTTGCGGTTGTCGACCACGGGTGCGCCCGTCACATTGTCCACGGCCATCTTGATGACCGCCTGTCTGACAGTATCCGTTGGCCGAACAGTGATGACCTGAGTCGTCATCAAATCCCTAACCCTGAGCTGCATCATCGTAGATGCTATCGTCGGTTCGGCATATATTCTTTTCTTGGTTGGAAACGAGCCAGTCATTGCCCTTTCAGATACTTAGTGGCATAAACAACACCTTTATCTACTAGAAATGAATCCTCGGGTTTCGTTGGGGCCTGTAGCTCAGCTAGGTAGAGCGTTCGACTCTTAATCGAATGGCCAAGGGTTCGAATCCCCTCAGGCCCGCCAACTTGCATCTGGATTACCCCCTTTTTTTGAGCTTTAAAATCAACCTCTTTTTTCAGTGCTCTTTCGCTTCTTATCTGTGTCATATCTGTCTCCTTCGTTTGTCGTTTGAATGGGTTTTAGTAAGCGGTTTTCAAAATCCCCTGAGCCATGCGCCGGGGGTCCGGCCCGATGTACGCCTTGGTCTGATTGATGCTCTCGTGACCGTACAGGTTGGAGAGGGTCACGATGTCGATCGGGTCCACGTCCTTGTAGTAAAGCTCCCTGCCGAAGGTCCTCCGGAGCGTGTGATTGCTGAACGGAATGTGACAGCGGATGCTTACGGAGGTGACGACCGCGGCATCGAACCCGTTGGGGTGGAGCTCCGAGTAGGGATGGATCTCCCCGTTGCGCTCGTAGACAATGAGGTTGTCGCTGTCCACGAAGTGCTTGTGCTTGTGCGTGGCCTTTTTCTGGCCGAGCTTCACCAGCTCGGCGCGGCGCTTCATCCATTTGCCGAGGACGTCGGCGGTGGACCAGTTGAAGGGGACCTTCCTCCTCTTATGGCCCTTGCCGTCGACGAAGACGTACGGGTATTCCCCGTCCGGATGAATGTCCTTCAGTTTGGCGCGGATCACCTCCACCCTGCGCAGTCCCATGCAAAGCATGAAGTGGATGCACATGGCCTCCATCTCGGTCATGGGCGTGGCCATGACGACGCGGACCTGGTCCAGTGTAAGCCACTTCACGTTAGGCCGGGGGTCGTACTCCCAGCGCATCTTGTTGCGTTCTCCGACGTCGTTGCCGTAGTGTTTGGCGAATGCCGTCAGCACGAAGTAGTACCCTTTTTTTGTCTTGACAGAGAGGCCTTCGTCGGCCCAATACTTCCGTATAGCCAGGACGTCCGCGTCCTTCCATCTGTACGGAAGGTCGGTGAGTCCCATCTCGCGGAATGTCTTAACGATCAGACCGGCGATGCTTTTGTAGCCCCTGATGGTCTTGGGCAGCGTCCCGTACTTCGTATGCCACTGAATCCAACCATTGATACAGGATTCCGCGGTCTGGGGATTCTTGCTCATGCCATCACCCCGAAACGGAGGACTGTGCGGCAGGGATTCAGACATCGGCAGTCCCCCGAAGATTCAACGCTGCGGAAGCTCCGGCACCCGTCGGTCTGACTGCTTGCAGCCGGAGCGGCGGCCAGGGTGCACCTGCCGCCGCGGGCGTGGCAGCAGCTCTCCCGGTCGCAGAAGACCAGCAGCTGACCGCCGGCCTGCGACATTGACAGGTCCATCTGGACGGTGTCAGATGTCATGCGCTCGCCTCGGGCAGACGGACTCCGAGAGCTCCAGGTAGAATGTGCGGAGCATGGTCTCCGCGCTCCGTTCCAGGCGTCCGCGCTGACTCGCGGAGAGGTCCAGCACCCAGCTGATGTTCAGCTGGATCAGATTCGTCTGGTTTCCCAGACACTCCAGGGTGATCGCTTTGGTGATGGTCTTGGCAGCTTCCGGCTCTCCCGGCAGCGCTGTCGCTGGTTGATTCAATGATGTCATTTTCTGGTACTCCTGTAAGATTTTGTCTTACGTAGCAATAATCTGCCTTAGGAGTATTTATCACTTTTTGCAAGATTTTGTCTTGTATGGCAAAACGTAAGCCGTACATTACAGTGACTCTCCCGCCTGATTTGATTGAGTACCTAGAAAAGAAGGTAGAATCACGCGAGTTTGCGAATATGTCGCACGGTGTAGAGCTCTGTATCTTAAGATATAAACAGGCCGAAGAAAGAGGGGAGAGGCCCTGAAGATTTTTAGGAGTACCACATCTTAAAAATCTACCTTCAGGTGCCTCATTTTGTGACTTCCCTGCTTCGCAGGGTATGAGTGTTATAGCGATTGGGCTTATATACCCAGTCATGACGGTCGGAACGGCGGTCATGCTGCCATCTCCCACACGGTGCGGTCGCCGGCCGGCCGGCAGACGACCGACCCGACCGCGGCCATGTGACGCAGCGCAGCGGTCACGGCATCCCGGTCGCCGCCCAGCCTGGCGGCGTAGTCCGCGGCGGTCAGCCCCGGATGGTGGTAGACGCAGGCCCGCAGCCGGACGGTGTCGAGACGCTGCCGGGACGGCTGGGTTGGCTGTTTCGAGGTTCCGGTCATGGCCGTCCCTCCGGGATTACCGTCTTGGGCGTCGGAGTGTACCAGGAGCAGTTGCCGGTGTTGCCGGCAGCCGCGTGGTTGGCCGCCACTGTGCAGCGGCAGTGCCTGGCGCGGACGCACGGGCGGTAGCAGGGGACGCCGCAGCCTGCCGCCACCTCGGCGGCAAGGTTCAGCTGGACGGTGCTGCAGGTCATAGCTCCGCCTCCTGAATGTCGGATATGAGATCCGGACGCTCCTGCACGGTGCGTGCATACAGGAACTTCTTGGCCTCGGCGATGGAGTCGGTCATCATGCCGGAGGTGTCCTCGGCATCGCATATGTCGCAGTGCACCAGCCATTCTGTGGCCATGATCATGCGCCCGCCCCCTCGCCGATCGGGAAGCAGACTAGCACTCCGGAGTAACCGTCCTTGACGACCAGATAGGAGGCTCCCTCAATCACTGTACGATACGCATCCGGACAGGATACGAGAGAATTGCGTGAATCATAGTAATAGCAGCACAGGCCATCATTCCGGACCCAGTACCCTGATGCTCCAGTCCGATCGGGCTTACCGGCCGCATCATCGCTGACGAAAAACTTGAAGCCGGCAGGCAGGCTCAGGGAATTACGGCGCCGTCCGCCCCATGCCTGGGTGCTGCCGCCGCTGTGGCAGCGGGCCAGGGCTAGCCAGTCTTTGTCGATGATCATCTGGGCATCGGCGGATGATATGAGATAGGTCATCTGCCCGCCTCCAGACAGAGTACGGCGCGGTCGGCGGCGGCCGGGGGGATACACATTGGCACGACGCGGTCGGTCAGCAGGCCGACGTCGTAGTCGGTCAGGCCGGCCAGTTCGCCGCCGTGCTCGAGGGCGATCAGCAGGTCTCCGCACAGGGCCGGCTTGGCCATGCCCCGCCGCACGAATTGGATGATGGCGGTTACCGGGCGTCCGCCGGCCGGGACGATCGCGCCGTTGTCGTCGCAGACCGCCACGTAGTCGACGTTGCGGACCGCGATGCGGACGATGTCGACGGTCTCGGCCCGGATGGCCTCGGCGAGATGGTCGTCGTCGACGGTGACGTCCTCGGCGCGGTCGGAGTCCTCGCGGATCCGCAGGCAGCGGAGGGCGGTCATGCGATCACCTCGTCTGCGACGATGGCATACCGGTCTCCGTCCAGGTGCACGTCCTGGAGGGGATGCAGCCGGACGTAGCGCTTGACCAGCGCGATCGCCTCGCCCACGGTCAGCGGCGTCTTGCAGCAGTCGATCAGGGTCTCGGTCATGCCGAGGCCTCCGGGTGAGGGTCCATCGAGGACACGGCGGCGGTCAGGGCCTGAGGGTCGATCACGTAGACCTCGCGCGATGCCGTGGCTCCCAGAACCCCGATCGCCACCAGGTCGCTGATGATGCGCCGGTCCCGGCCTGAGCCTAGCGGCACGAGGCCGGTGAGGATCAGGTCCTTCCGCAGCTTGTACCGATAGACCTTGTAATGGCCGTCTCTGTCTTCGACATAGCTGTATATCAGCGACAGGACCCTGGCGTTCAGCGATCCGGAGGTCGTCTTCGTCTTGGACGAAGTATTTATACTGTCATTTTGATTCATAACATCACCAAAATTATTAGGTGGTCGAGGCGTATGTTTCGGATTCTCCCCGGCCGCCTTCTTTTTCAAGCCACTCCCGCCCGGCTGGATGTCAGCACGATCCTGCCGCCGTCCCTGACGATGCAGACCTTGTCTCCCTGGGCGACGCCCAGATCGGCCATGGCCTCAGGCGGCAGCACAATCCGTCTACCATCGCTAACTTTTGACGTCGATATGATTTCGTTCATCGCTAAGAGATAAAACCTTAGATGGTATATATGGTTATCGTTATTGACGAATGAATAAATCCCTGTCAAACCTAAAACTCTGCAAGTAAATATCGATTCGTGAACAGTAAAATCCCGTCACCTCTCGATGATAAAAACAAGGTCGGGATGATATTGGCCCTTTACAAAAAAGGACCGATGAAAAAGACAGAGTTATATGCAGAGATACCCAGCAGCAACCTGAATTCTCAGAAACTCAATGATCTTGCAAACGTTGGGCTTGTGACACTGAACAGCAATCGCTTTGACAATAATTCAACAGTCGTGGAACTTACAAAACTGGGGTCAACTGTAGCAATTAATTTGATTACCGTCGAGAATCTGATGATCGGTAAAGTTTCAGATTCTGTTGCTCAGGAAAGTATCCCCGCCGATCATCCGTCTGCGGCGGTGGCTCCAGAGGTCTCTCCGTCTCCGCAGCCTCCCCGTCAGCTCCTCGATCCGCACCTGTCCCTGATGCTCCGGGTGGTCTACGAGCGGCAGCATTCGACCTTTCCGGAGCTCGTAAAGTACACGAAACTGGCCGACACAGAGCTCCGCTCGAACCTCGACGTCCTGGTCTCTTCCGGATGGATCCGGACGGCCGGAGACCGGTATGTTGTCACCGAGGAAGGGGCGAAGAAGGCCCGGCTGGTCATCGCACTGGAGAACGGCCAGGACGTGGTAGAGACAGATTACGAAGAACCTGCGGCGGGCGGGACTGCAACGAAGGGAAGCGGGTGAAAATGAAGATTCCAGCAGTAAATTTCAAAGATAAGTTAGAATAATCGAGGCGATTATTTGAAAAACGAACAGTACCTGCATGAAATTTCATTTCTTTTTGGAGCACTCGAAAAACAAATTGAACTCTTGAAAGGTCTGAATCTACAAGATATAGGTATTGTTTCCGAAAATTTGTTTAGAGATATTTTAAATGTAACATTTGGTTGGAATTTAAAAAACGTAAATGAGTTTGTGTCAAATTATGAAGCAATCGATCTTTAGGATGATTCCAAAAAAATTTGTGTTCAGGTATCATCTACAACCACAAAGACTAAAGTAAATGGATGTTTAAAATCAAGATTTCTTTCAGAAAATTCACAATATAAGTTCTATTTTTTATGCTCTGGAAATGAGGATGAGATTAAAGATTTAAAAAAGAAGAAGTACGACAATTCACCTGATTTGGTCTTTGAACCGGATAAGCAGATCTTGTCTCTAAATGATCTTTTTGTGTGTATCGGATACAAAACTAATGATATTATTGTAAAAGTGTATGAGATTGTTAAAGAACAGATTCCAATAAGGTGTTCTAAAAACTTAGATCATGTTTTGTCTTCTGTTGTTGAGGCCCTGTCCAAAGATCATTATAAAAAATGTGATGATTCTAGAATAACTTTCGATATTGAGAAAAAAATACAATATAACAAATTAAATATCTTAGCATGTTGGATATACGAATATTCATGTTATTGTCCTCACTTAAACTCAATATATAGTGCATACGAAACCGAGGGAAAGGATGCGGCCTTACTGGTAAGAGAAAGACTGAATGATTATTATGTAGAGACTTTGTGCAATCTGAAAGACATAGACGCAGATTCCATATTACTTGAAATAAAAAGAAAAATTATGATGGATGTCCGGCAAAGTCAGAACTGTCCTGATTTTTTGGATGAAGATCTGGATATTTCGGCCAAAATCTTAATTACAGATTCTTTCATCAACTGCCGTATATTCAAAAAGCCTGAGTGATGTAAAGTGCTTTTACCCATTGATGCAAATCCGAAAAAATCTGCGTATTACAATGGTTTTATAGTCCTTACCACACTTAAAGAAAATCACAAACTAAGTCTAGTTGATCTTTATTTTAAAGTAAGCACAAAAAACGATGTATCATTTTCACAATTGATACTAGCACTAGACTGGTTGTATTTAATCGACGTTATAAAAACAGATGATCTGGGAATGGTGTCATGTACCTAAAATCGTTGATTATCAAATCGAACAAAGAGATAATCAGAAACATTCCGTTTCATCCTGGTTTAAACTTAATAATAGACGATACACCTTTACCAGTAGATGAAATAACTGATAAAAGAACTGGAAACAACGTCGGTAAAACTACGGTCTTAAAACTAATTAGTTTTTGTTTAGGTGGTAAAGCTGAGGACATCTACAAAGATGAAGTAGCTGGCGTAGATGATACGGAAGTTAAGAATTTTTTAGAAGAAAATAATGTTCAAGTTAGGTTGATATTGAAAAAAAACTTAGAAAATGAGGATTCAGATGAGATAAGCATTTTGCGTAATTTCAGAAAAGGTAGAAGCAGACTGCTTGTTATAAACGATGTTCCATATTCAACCCCAGTTAAATTTACTGAGCAATTGAGAAAAATAATTTTTCAAGGAATAGAATCGGAAAAGCCCACCTTTAGAAATTTGATCTCTCATAACCTACGCTATACTGATAAAAGTGTATCAAATCTGTTAGAAACTATTGAATATGGTAAAAAAGCACAGTATGAACAACTGTATTTATTTATGTTTGGGGTAAGCAATGGGTTCGATTCCAAAAAAGAGAATACGCTTTTAAATCTGAAAATCGAGAAAAAACTATTATCTCGTCTAAAAAAAGGACATGAAAAAACAGAATACCAAACAGAGTTGTCTGTCATTGAGAATACGATTTCTGAATTGGAAATCAAAAGGAAGAAGTTCAACATTGGTCCGGATCTTTTAAAAGAAATGAATGAACTTAATCGCATTCAATACAATTTACGGGCGGTATACTCCAGAAACGAAGAACTTCAAATTAGAAAGAAATTGGTCCTTGATGCAAAAAAAGAATATAACGAACAAAAATCAAATATTGATCTGGAACAGTTGCATTTAATTTATAATCAGGCCTGTGATAAAGTTGACAATATACAGAAGACATTCGATGAACTGGTCAAATATCACGACAGCATGATTGATGAAAAAATAAAATTCATTACGAATACTCTTCCAAATTTGGAATTAAAAATAAAATCAAATGAAGCCATAATTTCTAATCTCGAAGCACAGAAAGAGAATATCAGCCACAAAGTTAGTAATTATGACTCTTTTGAAAGTTTACAAAACATAATTACACAAATAAGCGAAAAAAGTGTAGAAAAAGGCAAAATTCAACAACTGATTGACAATATCGCTGAATCAGAGAATAAAATTGAAGAACTGAATATATTGCTTTCGAAGTCTGATTTAACAACTTCTAATGAATTCAAGGAAAAAGTTCTTCGTAACGTTAATATTTTTAATACATTTTTCAGTTCCATCTCGGAAGTACTGTATGGGGAAACATATTCTATAACATTCAAGACGAATAAAGGCTCTTATGAATTTTTATCAACAGCCAATAGCATGGGCAGTGGCAAAAAACAAGGAGAAATTACATGTTTTGAGATAGCATATATCCAATTTGCAGATTATATGAAAATACCTTGTTTACATTTTGTATTAAATGATAAAAAAGAATTGATGTCTGCTAATCAATTAAAAACAATTATGGCCTATGTTGAAAAGAATAAAATTCAATTTGTAATGTCGATTTTAAAAGATAAACTTCCGAAGGATTTAGAAACGCAACAATATGTAACTTTAACATTGTCTCAAAAAGATAAATTGTTCAAATTTTAACTGCAGTATTCAACTTCTGTGTATTTATGACATTATGTTTATTGAATTGTTCAATATCTGATGTTAGTCCAGGAACTTAAATGAAACAGCATACGGACGAAGCATTAAACAGGTTGTTACTTTGATTATTAAAAAAACAATCGATGGCGGTCGGTGTGCGGGATGTGAGCGATCGATCCACCCGCGTAAGTTGCTGTTGAGGACGTAAAGCCGCAAGGAACAATATGGTAGATTGGTATACCCGAGTAGGCATCTATTTTCTTTCATCTTCTGGTATCATGCTGCGTAATCTTTGTTCGGGGCTTAATAAAATCACAGCACCCGGGACTCCGCCAAGTTGTACTTGGCACCGATTGCTTTACTTACGAAGTCCTGGGCGCGCTTCGAAAAACAAGCTTTATCTTCTCCTGTAGCACATATACGCAGCACTCGGGATGATATTGAGATGACCGTACGCCGCCATAAGTGACAGGTACGCTACATTGCGTCTGGTCCTCGTCCCTGTCCACGGGATTTCTAATCGGTTTCCATTAATACCATGGCAATGCCATACGGTAATTGATAAACAGCAAACTGCCAGAATCGGGAGTAGATTGTTTGCCTCCTGAGAAAATGCAGTCTGCAGCGAAAGAGGAGTGACTGACATGCCTGATTACGACCATCCGGACATCATACTCACTGCCATCCGACAGCACGAAGGCGGATTGACGCTCGCCGAGATCTGCGGCGAGACTGGTCTGGTTCCGCAGGATGCGCTTCACTGGCTGAAAGCCATGACGTTCGCCGGCACGATCGTCGAGGAACACTACCGCTATAGAACTGTTATTTTTGAAAAAGTAATGCAGCCCCACGAAAATCGAGATTTTAACAAGCCGTGAATAGAGATTTGAAATTGTAAAGAAAATACCTGAAGAATGTTTTTCAATCTGTTCCAAAAAAGCATTGTGCTGTGATCTAATGAAATTTGATGATTTGAATTTATCTGGTTGCGTCAATCGCATGAATCCTTCTGATTTTCAAAGGATGTTTGATGATCTCATCCGCGCAATATCCGGTCATGACGTAACGTCTTACGGCATGATGATTGGCGAAGATAAAACAACAATGGGTACGCCAGATTCATATTACCGCGATAACGACCTGTTGGTCCTGATAGAAGAGACGACGGAAAAAAACGGACTTGGAAAAAAATTAAAAAATGACGTGAAAAAATGTTTGGATGAATCCAAAACAGGAATATCTAAGTCAAAAATTAAAAAAATAATCTTGGCCTACAATTCCAGACTCTCTGTGAAAGATACGCAATCAATAGTTGACTGTTACAGCGACATAAGAATCGAATTTTTTGACATAGATGGAATTGTGAACTAGTTGATTCTGCACCCCAGGTTAGTAAAGAAATATTTTGAGATAGAGATAGGGACCGGACAATTCTTCGATTATGATTCGTTCATAGAATATTCAAATCGGTTTATGTGCACTCCGCTAAAAGGTACATCCTTGAGACAAGATGAACAAGGCCCTCTCATCGAATCTCTCAAGGGGGACAACGTCCCGATCGTATCCGGCGTACCAGGAGTCGGTAAGACGAAATTCGCGCTCGAATCCTGTAAATCCTTTGCACAAGCAAATGATTATGAACTTTTAGTACTGAAAAATAACGATCATACAATATCTGATGAACTCAAGGGCCTTGCAGACTCTGGGAATAGTTACATACTGCTTGTCGACGACGCCTATCAATTCGGAGAATGCAAAATCGAGGAATTGCTGAAATCAAAGATTGACAGCAATGGCCGCATAAAATTATGTCTCACAGTCAGGGACTACATGTCGGATAACGTGTTCAAATGGTTTAAATCACCATATGAACCGTTTAAATTGGAAAAGTTCGCCGACAGTGCGATTGAAAGTTTGGTTAAAGCAGAGGGAATAACCAACTACGACGGCATCCAGATAATAATCGATGTTTCCAAAGGCAATGCCAGAATCGCCGAGATGTGTTCAAGACTGATGGTCGAAAATAAATCGATCTGTGGTTTAAAAATCGATAAGATTTATGAAAAATACTATGCAGACGGCCCTTATTTCTCAGAGGTAAAAACCCCTGACTGCTCTTTTACGGTAGCGGTTGTTTCGTTCTTTAACACAATCGATACAGGCGATATCGCATGGCTGTCCGGACTGTTCAGCGAATATGGGATCTCAGAATCAGAATTCAAAAAATGCTGCAGGCATCTGGCAGACCTGGAAATATTCGATAGCCGCTCCGAAAGAATCTACAAAATTTCCGAAGAAACACTTGGAAATCTGATTTTAAAACAGGAACTGATTGATAAAAAGACAATAAGTCTGAAACAACTGACAAGGTGCGGTTTTTCAAGAAAGGAAAAAGATGTTACCTGTTCAGTAAGGACTTTGTATTATCAATTTTATGATGAATCGGCTGAATATATAAGCGATCAAATTGCCGAAGTCTGGGACGATTTTGAATCGCATCCCCTCACATTTAAGGGATTTATTACCGATATCGGGTTTCTTCAATCCTCAAGAGCACTTGTATATTTAAAAAGCGAAATCGAAAAAATCGATGCCGACGGTCACGATCTGACATCGGCTGAAATAAATGAAAAAAGTATAACGTCTGATTTTTATTTAAATACACTCTATCAAGTTTCGAATCTAGGCATGGAAGAATGCCGTTCTTCTTTCGAACTTATGCTTAAATATTATTCAAAAAAGCCATCGGTGTTCCCACAGCTCTTGGATGTTCTTAAAAGAATGTTTGGCATTGACCGTCATGCTTCTACCGATTGTTACGCTCTGCAAGAAAAATTTACAGAAAAACTCAAGAATGAATCAGATAACTGGGCCAACTTCAATCTTACAGTCTTATACCTAAAGATGTGCCAGGGATACCTGTCAGTTACTGTTAGCAGGGAAGAAGAAATGCATATTTCTATCATTCCATTTTCCCTTCAGCAGGGCCAACAGTTCCGTGCCGAAACATGGGGAAACGTCATTGAAATCAGTAAAGACAGATGCCACTATACTCTAATTTTAGAATTACTGAACTCGTATTGTATAGACACTTACAGAATCAGCGATCAGAACAAAGACCTGATCATTTTTGACTTTCAGTGTATCGATCAACTGGTCAGTTTGTTTGACTGTACAGGTCCGGAAGAATATGAGATCCTGGACAGACTTTGCGACACTGCAGATAAATACAGTATAAAAACAGAGGCCTGCCATAAGCATCTTGCGGATGAAAAATATCGGAATTACAGATTGATGATGGCGAGTATATGCGATGAATCTGATCCTGCAAAAATAAAAGACTTTATAAAAACCGTTTCACAACAATCCGTAAATTTGTTAATAGACTTCTTAAAAATAAAACAGAATCAAGAGACAACAAACTGCCTGAGCAGCATAGCGTAGCATACAAAGGATCTGGGAATCGCAGAATCGATAGCAATCAATGCGATTATAGAGAACAATATTGACATCGAAATATATCCAGATCCATTGGTGAAGGTATTTATTGAAAACGGTAAATTTTCAGATTTGAAGAAAGAGATCTCTGGACATCAATTCGATCTGAAAAACGATTGGTTGCTTTCGGCAATCATACTGGACCCTGACACGTCTTTAAATGAAAAATCCAGGTCCTTCTTTGAGTTCATCTCGAAAAAAGACAATCTGACAAATCTGTCGCCAAGACCCCTTGAATTCTACTCAGCATTGCTGCAAAACGACCCCAAATTTTTAGTCAAATTGGCCGAGCAGGTGAAAGAGCTATACTCTCAGGACTGCAGAACGATATGCAATATATTCTCAAGATTTCAATGGCACGAACCTTCGAAACTGTTCGAAGCATTTGATTCGGAAATACAGCCATTTTCCGATTGGTACATCATGTTGAGGGGTTGCCAGTCCAACTTTGATAACAGCGGCCGCATATTGGCATACATATGCGAAAAGAATCCCAATTTTATTCGTGAATACTTATTATGCTTTGCTAAAGATGACGTTTTTACACTCAATTCATTAAAAAAACTATGGGATGACGAAAATTACGAAGAGATCATGGACAGAATTCTTGACTTCATGGTCTCCAAAAAACGTATCGTATTGATTCACTCTTTATTTGATGACAGAATCATAAAACAAGACAAATGCGTGAGATGGATCGAGAGAGTTATAAAAAAAAGAAGTGAACAGCCCTCCGTTATGACGATCGTGTCTGAAATAGTTGCAATGACCGATGACACGTCTCGCACTCGTCTAATAAATGTATTTATTGAGAATAATCAAGATATTCAAGCTTTTAAAAGATTGATCGGCGCTCAGAAATTGTTGTCTGGCTCAGGATCTTTAGTACCGGCATGCGACAGAGAGATTGCCTTTTTTAGAAAACTTAAAGAATCACTGCCCGGAGAAAAACATATTGAACACAGGAACTGCGTTGAAGATATAATTAAGCAGTTGAATGAGGAAAAGGAGTGGCTCCTAGCATGTGAATTCAAGGAGAGGTGGTGATTTGCCGCCTAGTTTCATATCAGATGCTGTAAGAGATGCTGGTTCTGAGTGTAATCATCAGATGGCCTATACCCAATCATCACTGGGCCTTTTCATCATAGCACCTAGAGTCTTGCCAGTTGTACCTGAACTCTATGATCTCGGCCACGAAATCGTGGGCCTGGAACGACGTATGCCCGACCGAGCCCTTCGTCTCCGTCCTCGGCATCCGTCCCAGACCGGCCGCTGCGCATCGATGAGCGAACGTACAAACAACAGCACTCTCTGCAGCATCTCCACATTATTCTCCACTTACCGGCACATCTTAGACCAAAGGAATCGATTTTGATTTTTGAAGTGAGTATCATGGATACAGATGCAAGCGAAATTAGTAAAATTTACAAGAGCATCGGCATAAAAAGATCTATTCTGAAGAAAAAACGGGCCATAAGACGCAAAGTATGCATAGCATCTATGGCTATGATTCTTGGAGGTATAGTATTCCTGGCAATAGGTAATTGTTCGTCATTTGATTCTGCTGTCGTAAATTTCGATTTCTCTACGTTCGGAAGCATATTGACTGCTATGGGTATATCATGTTACGTATGGTCCGTTGTCGAAAATCCGGTTTTCGAAATTTCCATATGCGAGGAATATGACCTCGAAAAATTTCAATTTCTCGGCCTCCTGAATAAAGAAATAAGACAGTTACGCGAACACCTGTCAGATCTCGATGAAAAGACCGGTAGCGATCTTAGCAAACAGGACCTTCTTCAGAGATTCCAGGAGACGAAGGATTCCTTGTTTTTCGAGGTCATGAAAGAAAAGGTCTATCCGCTGTCTGACGACTTCGATCACATCATGAAGAAACTATGCTTGTTGGACGAAGATATTGGATATAAAGGCTCTTTGGAGATTGAAAATAAGAAAAAGAATGAGATCTCGATGATCTTTGATGAACTTGTGAAGACATCGTTTGCAGAGACGGAAAAATGCTCAGAGATACAGTAAAGATGATGGCTAGGAAAGAAGTTTGAACAGCCGATCAATGTGCCTCTCCAAGTATTCATATTAAGGATTAAGTGATTCTGAGAAGTGTTGACGTATATTGCAACAAACCTCTGAGCTTGTCGATCTTAAAAAGAAGAGCATCTTCACGGAACGGGCGTATCCGGAGAACGTTTTTCAACTCACGTCCCGTTTCTTTATACTGTATGTTCTGTCCGCTTTGCAGAAAGGAGTTCCCGCTCTGCCAGCTGAGCATCTGTCCTGAATGCGGCAGCGTGCTGGTAGAACAGAAAGAAGAGAAGGACCCGAACGGGGACATCTCCTGTCCAGATCCGGCGTGAGCTCGTTCATGAACGGAACGGCGGACAGGCCGTCGTCCCCGCAACCGATAAATACCGCCCCCGCGTATTCTCTTATCAGTGGCATCAGCCGGTATACGGGATGTGAGCGATCGATCCGCCCGCGTAAGCTGCTGTTGAGGGCATAAAGCCGTGGGGAACAATATGCTAGACTGGCATACCCGGGTGGCCCAACTTCTCTTCATCATCTTTTGAGGTCCTTCCGTACAGTCTTTGTCCGGGAGGCTATGATGTCGTAGCAACCGGAATCCTGCCGATTATACCTGGCTCCGACCGCGCCGGCCACGAAGTCGTGGGCCTGAAGAGGCGCGTATCTGGCCGAGTCGGCCAGTCTGGTCTCAGGAACCCTTTCGAGGCCGGCCGCTGCGGCAGCCTCTGATGTGATGCGCTGGGCGTTTCCCTTGTACAGGCATTTGTGGTTGTCGTAGACCACCCGGACTGTGCCCAGGCTGTTCCTTATCCTGGGATCCTGCATGACGCTGTCCATCAGCGTCCGGGTGGTCTTGGTGTAGACGTTCTCCCTGCTCATTGCCTCGCTGTCCGTCTTGCTCGTGACGACCGCGTGGATGCTCGGGTCCGTGGCCATGACGTCCCGGAGGACGCTGCGGCGGACCCCGTCGCTTGAGCTGTTGTACTTGAGCTCATCCGGACCCTCCCCGCCGTACCTGGTATTCCTCGGGTACCGTCCGGCTATCGCCGCGAACTCGTCCGGGTCTCCGGTGACCGTAGCCGTCATGGTGAATGTCCGGTTGGACCCGGGCCCGCGGCCCAGGTCCCCGGACTCGTCCACCAGGACGGTCCCGGACGTTCTCGATTCCTTCGGCAGCGGGCGGACGGCGGCAAGCATCGCCGCCAGGAGCCGTCCGGGAGAGCTCCGGCGCGAGAACCGTCCCAGGCGGTCCCGTCTGTAGGTATGACTTCTGTTCATGGTCTTTTCACCTTCAATTGCTGTAGTCTCACTGACCGACCGACGATCGTGCTCTCTGAAAATCATTATATACTTCGGCGTTCAATATTAGAGCGAGCGTAAGGCCATTGGGAGAAACATGCTAGTTTGCATGCCCGGGCGGCTCTTTTTCATTTCATCCTCATTCTGACGATCTCCGTCTTCGGCTCTATGATCTCGAGGTCCCTGCTGTCATCGCGGTTGTACTTCGACCCCACCGCGCCGGCCACGAAGTCATGGACCTGGAGGCCCCGGCATCTCGCCGAGTCCCTCACCTCGGGTTCGGATGCCAGTTTGGCGCCGTTCTTCTTGGCGATCTCTCTGGTTATCCTCTCGGCCCTTCCGTCCTGAAGGTACTTGTGGTTGTCGTAGACGACCCTGACCCCCCTCTTCTCGTTCCTTACAACCGGGTCCTTCATCACGTTCTCCATTAGGCTGCTGGTCGTGGCGATGTAAACCTTCTCGTCGTTAGCCCTGCTCATATCCGCTTTGCTGATGACGACGGCGTGGATGCTCGGGCCCGTGGCCATGACGTCTTCGAGGACCGAGCGGCGGACGAAGTCGCTGGAGGTGTTGTACTTGAGCTCGTTGGGTCCCCCCTGTCTGTACCTCGTGTTCCTCGGATAACGGTCGGCTATTCTGGCCCACGTATCAGGATCTTTGGTGACGGTCGCCGTCATGGTGAAGGCCTTACCGGAAGCCGGACCGCGCCCCAGATTCCCGGACTCGTCCACCAGAACGGTTACCGGAGATCTCGGCTTCCTCTGGTAAGCTGCATCGTCTGACGTATGGCTGCGCATGGGCCTTTTCTTGAAGAACGTTTGGCCGTCCTTGTCCGCAAACCTTCCGAGCTCGTCCCGAGGCTGCCTGACAGCAGCTTCCGACCTCCCGCCGCCGTGGAACATCCCGAAGATGTGCATCAACGGCGACCGCTTCCCTTAATTTTCCCACTCCTTCCGCCGATCATTCCCGCGTACTGCTTCGCGGTGCACGGTGAGCCTTCGAGCTTGAGGTTCGAGATATTGCTTCTCGAGAAGTTTCCCTCCACAGCTGTGACCGCAGCCTTTCCCCTGACGGGCCGGCCGTGGCTGCCCTCGGTGAACAGCCTCCGGTCTTCGTCCATCATCTGCTTGGCCGTCTTCCCTTTCCCCGGAATGTCTCCGTAGTAAGATGCCCCGGAGACTCTGAAAGGTCTAATGCGTGCGACCGTCTCGCCCTCGGTGGCCGCCTCTTCGAGCGTCCTCTCGCGGTCTGTAATTCTCATACCGCCCGTCTTGAGCTGCGACTCGGTCACCGTGCCCGTCCTCGAGGGGTCCCTGTTCCTCAGGGAATGGACCGTCTCATGGGTTATCACATCCGGGGACACGGCCATCTTCTTGGGGTCGATGTACTCCGTGTTGTCTCTGGAGCTGTACAGGCCGCTGGCCTTTGCATTGGGCCTTCCCATGACGACCTGAAGGCCCCCTCCTTCGGTGACCTTGGCGAGCTCGGCGGTGGTGAAGTTCTCTCTCAGCTGCGCCCTGGCCATCCTCTCCTGCGACGGCATGGCGTTGGAGACCGTGACGCCCCCCTTCTGCCTCGGATAGGACCTGTCGTAGATGTGCTCCGGGGACCCGGACGTGTCGATCCCCCGGATGTCGCACCGGTTGGGGTGCGCTATCCAGGGAACGGCCTGCTCGGGCGTTAGGTCCCTCCCCTCGATTATCCTCCCGGCGTCCTTCCTCGAGTCGGAGACGGGCTTCCGGACCTTTCCGTCCTGCACGACGTCGAAGTAGTGCTGCACCAGGTACTCCGTCGGGACGTACCCTCTTTTATCGACAGGCACCTGGTACTCCTTCTTCCCGTACGCGATAACCTGCATCCGGCCGGTGGGCCCCCCGTCGACGAACCTCGCGTCCTTAGAGCTGCTGTTAGCAGCTTGTATATCTTCCATGAGGAAGCCCGGGGGGAGCCGGCCGGACCCCGTCCGGGTAGCGTCCTCCAGGGCGAACCTCCCGGCCCCGTCCCTGCTCTGCTTCGCAGCGCGCCGACTGGCCGCCCTGTGCTCCAGGTACTTCATCTTCTTCCTCCGCCGCGCCCGGTCTTCGGCGCTCTCTTCCCGGCCTTGGCCGCGCCATCCTCGTTCCAGACGCCGACGGTCATCCCGCGGCTGTACCCGCGCTCGCTGACGACCTTGGTCCTCGCCTTGTAGCGGTCGACCTTGGCGGCCTGCTTGGCGCTGTCGGCCTTCAGCTTCTCGATCTTGGCCTGCTTCTGCGCCTTCGCGATGTCCGGGTCGCCGCTGCTGCTCCCTGTCAGTCTGCTCCATAATCCCATGTTCTTACCTCCTCTTGTCCTGTTTTCTGCTCTTTTCCTTGCTTCCCTTGCCCGTCTCCGCGTTCATGACGGAGACCTCCGACTTCCGCATCGTCCGCACGACGTCAGCGGAGGTCACCTGCCGGCGCGCCGGCGCCGACCCTCTGATCTGCAGCGGCTGTCCGCTGCCCGCCCGGGGCGCTGGACTCCGGCGGTCCGGAGCCGGCGGGGGGACATGCTCCCTCCCGGCGGCCGCCGGCTGCTGCCTCCTCCCCTGCTTTGTAGTTCTGCCGCTCAGTTTATCCCAGATCTTCCATCTCATCGTGCCTCACCTCCCCCTCTCTCCGGGGCCGTTTTGCGCAGCGGAAGCCCGCCGCCCGGAGGGTCCCCATTAGGTTGTATATATACGCCGGCGCGCAGGGGGTCATCCTGCGCACTGCGCAAAACGCTGGCCGCATCATTTTTGCGCAGCCCGTCCGGCACGCCGGCGCCGCGCTCCCGCAGCTCCACGTACTTGAGGTAGCGGAGCCGCAGCGTGCTCTCTGGCTCTGCGAACCACTGCCCTATCTGCCGCCACGTGACCGGCTGCTCGCCGGTCCGCATCCGGTCGATGACCGCGCACTGCTCCCGCAGACGGTCGTAGAGGGCCTGATTCGGGTCTGCTGGCACATCTCCGCCGAGGTCGTCCCACCGGCTGAAGAACGATTCGATGTTCTGCGCAAGCTGCCACGACAGACCTTTCGACGTCGCGTCGATGAAGGACTTGATGTCGAAGGCCACGCCGTTACCGTTCTCGCCGAGGGAGAAGCCGGCAGTCGACCGGGTGTCGTAGCTGTATTCGCCCGCCTTCGTCCGCCCGCCGTAGAGGCCCCGTGTCCACGGGGTGCCGTGGATCAGGACCGGCATGTAGGGCGTCTGCGGCGCCTGCCGGTAGAAGACGATGTCCCGCCAGTCCGAGCGCCCGCCGAAGTACTTCGCTGCCTTCTCCCGGTCCTTGTACCACTGCCCGTTGCACATGCCGGGCTTGGGCTCGAGCGGCGACGGGAAGCAGCGCACCCTGGGAACGAAGTTGCCGATGCTCGGGCTCATGAACAGGTTGCACATCTGGAACTTGCGGGTGTTCGCGAGGAACATCAGCATGGCCTGGTTCTCGCCGCTCATGTTGTTGTCGGCCATCATGAAGTTCTGCGCTTCGTCGAGCAGCCACAGGATCGTGACGTCGCGCTGCCCGTACTCCTTGAGGATCTCGCCCACCGCGCGGAACGTGTCAGCGAGCGTGTCCGCGTGTCTGACGCCCTCCGGGTACGCCTCGTCGGGCATGGCTCCCGCGCGCACCCGCCCGAACAGCAGGTTGGTCACGACGACCGCCGCGCCGTCAGTCCGGTACCCGTCGTCGCCTTCGAGCACGTGCTGGGCGAGCGAGACCGCCGCGAACGTCTTGCCGGAGCCCTTGGCTCCGGTGATGATGTTGGTCTGGCCTGGGGCCAGGCGGCGCTGCATGATGTCACTGAGAGTCACGGTCGTCCCCCTGGAGGTCGTAGGTCTTCCGGCCGACGATGCCCTCCTGCCTCATGATCTCCGTGTAGGCGGTCACCCACGCCGCGAAGACGTCGTAGGGCACCGTGCGCGTGAGGTCGTCCGGCAGCCGGCAGGCCGGCTGTGCGGCGACCTTCTCGTACTCGTCGTATCCGGACAGCGGTTTCGGCAGGGTCGTGGAGAGCACCAGCTCGAAGCTGCGCAGGTACATGGCCCGCAGGTCGAGGCTGTCGAGCTTCTCGAGGAGCTTCGCCCAGCGGTCGTTCAGCAGCAGGACCGTGTTTAGGTAGATGCTCGGCTGGCCGCCGCTGCTGTCGAATGGGTCGTTCATAGTCCGCCGTCCCGCACCTGGTCCATGTTTCTGCCTTCCTTGTAGTACCTGTCCACAGCCGCCGACGCGTGCATCCGGACGCTGTGCTCTGCTGCGCCGACCGTCCGGCCGCGCTTCCGGATGGAGGCGTCCCAGTCGGTCAGCATGTCGTAGGCCAGCACCGTCCGCTCGAGCTGGCGCAGCCGCAGCAGGCAGTCCGCCTCGGCCTGAGTCAGGCCGTCAAGCAGCCGTCCCTTGTCATCGGTCAGCGGGACTTCTGAGGAGACCATCTCCGGACGGTCCCGCAGCACCTGTTCCGCGAGGGACAGGTCCTGCAGGCCGCCGAGCAGCCGGGCGGCCCTCTGGGCCAGCAGGCCCTGGAGGCGCCGGAGGTCGTCCAGCGCCGGCAGGACCTGGTGGCAGGCGGTGCCGTAGAGCGCCGCCGCCAGGGTGTCGTCGTCGGTGATGCCGGCCTGGTCAGCCGATGGGATCCTGCTGCCGTCCGCCGTTCTGGTCGTCGCCGCTGTCATCGTTCACCTCCTGCTCCGGCTGCGGCTCCCGCCGCCGGCGCTCGTCCCGGATGCGCTCCTCGAGGTCCTCGGCCGCATCGGGCGCGTCTGCGCCCAGGTCGATCAGGTTCGTAACCAGGTCGGCTGCGCTGTCAAACTTCGCCGCCTCGCTCTGGATCTCTAGGCGGGCGGCCCTCGCCTGCGCTGCGGCCGAATGCTGCACGGCCTCCTTCCAGGTCTCTTTGCGCATGTAGAAGCTCTCCGGGTCGTCGCAGACCGAGTCAGATACCAGCATCTCGTGGCTCTCTATCCAGACGTGGAACAGGTAGACCGGGACACGGTCGATGATGTTCCGGTCGGCGTCCCGGACCTTACGGTGCCGGATGCAGCACATCCCGATGCGGACCCTGGACACACGGTCGCAGGCGATCGGTATGACCGCCGGGAGCTCGACGGTGATCAGGCCGTTGGTCGCAGCGCAGGGCTGGACGTTGCCGGCCCTGCTGAGGTCCAGGGTCAGCGGCTGCCGGAGACCGACTAGCGCGCCGAAGGCGGAGCCGACGGTCTGCGGCATCCGGTAGCACTGACCGCAGTACCAGTACCGGACCAGCGGCTGGGGGAAGCAGCGGTGCGACTCGTCCGGAAGGTCGATGTTGATGCGGTCGGCCGGCTTGTTCAGCATATAGCCGAGCAGGTAGCCAAGATCGAACGCCAGCACCGCGACGAGACCGAAGTCGGTTACCGGCAGGGGCAGCCAGTCCAGGGCCAGCAGGACCGCGAGAGCGAACTCGGCCGCCATCAGCATTATCCAGCCTGGGTCGCGGAGCGGCAGCAGCTGGTGCGACCTGGCGCGTGCCCGGTATCCGATTACGATGGCGACACCCGCCACCATCAGGCCGATGATCAGCGAAAGCAGCTCGTTCATCATCTTACCACCCCAGAACTACGGTGCAGACGCACGTGACCGCGAGGACTGCCGTCATCCGGTAATGATGGAAGTATGCCGAGACGACGGCGGCCAGGACCTGGCCGACGAGCAACAGCGCGGGGCCGTTGGCGGCGGCCCACGAGGCGGCCGCCATCCAGTCGACGGTCATAGCAGACCTCCGACCCGCCTGGCCAGGAGGCCCAGGGCAGTCGCCGCCAGGACGACGGCCAGGGCGGCTGCCAGGATTACCAGGACCGTCGCGGCCGCAAAAGCAGCGATCAGCGCCACGGCGCAGAGGGCGGTCATATCCAGCTCCACAGGCCCGACCACCAGGACGTGATGTCGCTCCAGTAGTACCAGACAGTAACGGCGACCAGCGCGACGACCGCGCCGAGGTAGAACAGCGGGACGTTGGTGATGTAGCCGAGCAGGCAGAGGATGGCCGCGAGCTCGATGACGATAATGACGTAGAGCACCCGGCAGTCCTGCAGCGTCGGGACCGGCTGCGTGTCGTCGCCGGCGCCTGCGCCGCCGTTGCCGTACTTCTGGATCGTCAGCTTGGTCAGGTCGACGGAGCTCACGGAGGCGCCGTCCTTGACGATCTTGGTGATCTCGATGGTGTAGCCGTCGCTGAGGTCCACGAGGCAGTACTGCGATGCGGACTGCGACGTGTACGTAGACGCCGCGCCCCAGACCATCGCGAAGCCGGAGCCGGCCCATGTGTTGGTGCCCACCTGCAGCGTCTCCGCCGACGATGTGATGTACGGCGTGAACGCCACGTTGGTGGCGATCGCCGTGCCGTTGTAGTAGATAGTGCCGAAGCAGGTCAGCGACAGAGAGCCGAGGTCGGCGATTATATCGCAGTCGTCCAGCTTGGTCTGGTTGTTCTTGTAGTAGTCGGCGATCTGCGCCATCTGCTGGATGGCCAGCGCGGTAGCCTCGGCGGCGGTGACCGTGTGGTCGGCGATCTGGTTGGTGATCGAGGACGGCGAGATGTACAGGCTCGAAGTCTGGCAGGCATCGAATATGCTCCACTCGACTTTGGCGGCGGTCGCCGCCTGGCCGACGACGACGCCGATCTCCTGCACCAGCTCGCTGTAGCAGTTCAGGATGTCGTAGGTGTAGGTGCTGTCCTTGCCGATCAGATAGGTCGTCTCGGTGGACGAGCCGCCGGTGACCGTCAGCTCGAGGTCGGAAGCGGTCGTCCTGAGCGAGCCGTTGGAGTTGTAGATCTTGGCGCTGCCGGAGCCTGCGGACAGGGCGTAGCAGAGGCTGCTGCCCTGAGTCATGACCAGGCAGCCGGTGACCGCCCCGGTGCTTCCGGTGACGGCGCAGAGCGGGCCCGCGTAGGTCGCGCCGGCCGTCAGCGTGTAGGTGCCGCTGGGCAGGGTGCCGTACTCGCTGGTCTTCTGGTTGAGAACGTGCGTGATGGCGTTGGCCCCTTGCAGCAGGGTGTAGCTGACGCCGGTGGCTGCGTTGGTGACGGTGTAGGTGCTTGCGCTGCCGAACGCGTAGATCGTCTGGTAGTAGGTGTACGTCTGGCCGGTGTCGGTGTAGTCGGTGTCGACGTAGACCGTTTTGACGTCGTTCGTGGCTGCGATTGCCTGGCAGAGGTCCAGGCCCAGCTTGGTGGAGCCGGTAGCCGCGGATCCGGATGAGAGCAGCGTGGTCCCGCCGCAGGTCAGGCTCATGGCGAGCTCGGTGTACGGGCTGTTGTCCCACTTGGTCGCGTGGGCGGCCAGGCTGTTGTACGCCTCGTCCACCGCCTCGCTCCAGGAGTAGAGGTAGTTGCTGGCGTTGTGCGGGAGTCCGGTGAGCTCCAGCACCGCGTCTGCGTCGTACTTGTTGTCAGTCGACCAGTTGTCGCAGACGGCGTACTCTGCGGCCCGCTGCCAGTAGGCGGACGTGAACGCCCACAGCTGCGTGTCGGCCGGCATGACGCTGGTGACCAGGTGCAAGGCGGTGTCTCCCGCGTAGGTGACCTTCTCCGCTTCGAGCTGCTTGAACTCGGCGTTAAGCTTGGCCTGGTCGGGGTTGTTGCTGCCTGCACCGTCCTTTGGCTCGGTCAGATAGACGGCGGCCGCACCAATGCCAAAGCCGGCGGCGAAGGCCAGTCCGACGGCCAGCCCGGCCCAGAACATCGGCGTGAAGCCGTATGCGTCGGCCATGTCCTCGGCCGTATAGAGACGGTCGTCTTCCGTAGTGGCAGCTGTCTCGTCCGGTGCGAGCGCCGGAGCGGCCGCCACGGCTGCCAGCATGGCGACGATCATTACTGCTATCAATTGCTTTTTCATCATATCAGTCCGAAAAATAACGCCGCCATCAGGATGATGATCAGCATGACCACCAGCACGACGACGACCATCCCCCAGTCGATGACGGGCTCCGGCTCCGGCTGCTTCTCGTCCCACTGGGCGTAGAGCGTCAGGTTCCCGACCAGCGTGACCGTGGCACCGGCTGGGTAGCTCTGTCCGGAGCCGTCCGCGGCCGTGTTCCAGCCCTGGAAGTACGGCCCGCCCGTCGGCAGATCCCAGAGATAGCCGGCGACAACGTAGTCGCTGCCGCTCGACTGCTCTGCTGTCCGGTCGCTGCCGTCGTTGCTCTCGTATTTTATGGCGTACGACACTGCCGAGGTCGGCAGCGTGACGGACTTGGTGGCGGTGTAGTTCTCGCCGTTGACCGTCAGCAGGCACTTGATCGAGTAGGTGCCCGCGCCGGCGTCGGAGTAGTCGTGCGAAGCGGTCTTGCTGGACGTCTGCTTGACGAAGGAGTCGGCGGAGGCCAGGCCCCAGTCGACGAACAGCTTGGTGCCGATCTCGGAGGTGCCGGTGTTGGTGACGGTGACCACATAGCCGGCGGCCGTCACGTCGAACGAGATCCGCAGCTGGGTGTCGTCGACCGCCGGCCAGATGCTGACGGCCAGCGTCTTGACGGTGGAGGTTGCGCCGTCCTCGGTGTAGCTGACTGTCACGTCCAGCACCCGGCTTTCGTTGCCGGCGGCCGGCGTGCCGGCCAGCACCAGGTAGTGCGAGCCGGAGTCGTCGTACTGCTTCAGGGTCAGCCAGGACTGCGTGGATGCAGCGTCGTCCTCGTAGACGCCGGCCAGCGCGTAGGTGCCGGCGGTGCCGTTGGTGACGACGAAGGCGTAGGAGTAGAGCACTCCGACCCAGGCGTCGTTGGGCGACAGCAGGGACAGCGTCACCGTGACGCCGGCCGTGACGGAGACGGTCTCCTTGGTGTACTTGTTGTAGAGGGTGCAGGTGACCGTGTGGTCGCCCGAGCTCGTGTACTGGTGGATGACGGAGGCGCCGGACGCCTGCGATGAGCCGTCGCCGAAGTCCCATGTGATGCTCGTATAGTGAGCAGGCTGGCTGATGACGCAGTAGTATCCGCCGTCGAGGGTCGCGTGCTTGGTCACCTGCAGCTCCCCGTGCGAGATGGCGTTGTCGTCCTCCGCCGGGTCGACGACCGTCAGCACCAGGTCCTTCGTGGTCGAGGTGTAGCCGGCGGCGGCGATGGTCATCGTGATGCGGTAGACGCCGACGCTCGAGAAGGTCGCGGTCATCGACTTGGCCGGGAGCTCGGTGATGCTGTACCAGGTGCCCGACGGCAGCACGGAGCCGTCCGCGTTGTTCCGGACCGTCGCGGACGAGATCTTGGCGCTCGACGGGTTGGCCGTCAGGTTGTAGGTGTATCCGACGCCGATGCTCGCCTGATCGGTTATCGGGTCGTAGACGAAGACCGGGACCGTGATACGGACGGTTTGCGAGGAGCCGTAGTCGGTCGAGTCCGCCTTGGCCTCTATCCGGATGTAGTAGTCGCCCGGCAGGACGTCGGTCAGCGTGCCGCTGATCCGATGTCCGGACAGCGAGAGCAGGCTGCCGAGGTCGCCCCAGCTGGTCACTGTGACCGCGGCCGAGCTCGGAGATGTCGTCACGTCGATCGTCACGACCCCGCCGCTGCTGATCTGGTAGTAGGAGCCGGACGTGATGTACGTGTACGTCGGAACGTAGGTCCAGTGCGCGTACAGGGTGATGTCGGCGGCCGGGGTGTATGAGTCGCCCTTCGTACCGACACAGGTTGAGCTGTCGGCAGCAGACGTGTACCAGCCGTTGAAGGAGTACCCGCTCCGGACGGCATTCGGAAGGGTGATCGCCGATCCGTAGTGATCAGATGCTATGCTGCCTGTGGAGGCTGTGCCGCCGTTGCCGTTGAAGGTCACTGTGCACCCTGCGCCCGGAGACACGTTGAAAACCAATGTGACGTCGTTGTAGTTGGTGGTCTGGCCTAAAAACAGAGCACCCTCGGTATAGTGGAACTCTATAGTCTTGGTATAGGTGGTTCCGGTGTAGGTGGACGGGATGAGCACATCGACCGCCATGTCCGAGAAGTATGTCGAGACCAGGTCGCTGGCATTGCTGTTGGACCAGTGGAACGTCAGATAGCTGTCAGCAAGGTCGCTTTTCACCGCGGAGTATGATTTGTTCGAATCGAAGAACGTGACAGTGGACTTCTCGCCTGCCGTGACGTCGAATGTCTTGGTGTAGGAGAAGCTGGCTGCGGACGAGGTGTCGCTGGCCGTATCGCTGACCGATACAGCCACAGCACCGGCCAGGCACACGGCCACCATCAGGGTGACGGCCAGGACGGCCCGGCGCTGGACGGCCTTCATAGGAGCCTCACCGCCGCGATACCGACCAGGGCCAGCACGACGGCCGCAGCGGCAACCAGCAGCGGGTCGATCTGCAGCGAGCCGCCGTCATGGCCGACCGATTGGGTGTCGGCCGTGGACGTGAACTCCAGCTGCCACTGGTCGGCGGAGGCGTCGTAGGTGAGGAGCGCCGTGTCCGGGTCTCCGTCGCCGGCCGGAGCGATCTCGAAGCGGATCTGCTGCTCAGCCGTCTGCTCGAGGCCGTCCTGGGCCCATACCGCAGTCAGGATGACGGTGTAGCTGCCGACCGCGCCGGCTGTGCCTGTGAGCAGGTCCCGGTCGGGGTCCCATGTGAGGAAGCCGCCTTCATCCTGCATTCCGCTGCCGGCGGCAGTGATTTCCGCCGGCATGTTCGTCTCCGCCCGGTACTCGAAGGTATCGCCCGCATTCATCTGAACTGCGGGCGCGACCGTCGTCTGGGCATCGGCAGCGCCACTCAGCGGCACTGCGACCAGCACCGCGGCGGCCAGGACGGCCAGCGCGATGCCTGCAATAACTCTCAAATTTTTCATGATGAACCACCAGTTATTGGAACGACTGTGCAGGCCGCGGAGGCGAGCTGCGAGGAGATGATCCCCACGCCCACTGCGCTATCCACGGCCGTCTCGCAGTACGTGTAAGTCGCGTCGTCGGCGGTGTAGGTCTGGCCGCCGGTGACGCCGTCGACCACGACGGCGGTCCCCATGTGGCCGTCGAAGGCGACCAGCGCGACCTGGAATCCCATCGCCTCGGCTATGCTGCAGAAGAGGACGGCGGTGTCCTCGCAGTCGCCGGCCATGTTGTAGAGGCATTCGCTGGGATAGGCCCACCACTCGGCCTGGCCGTAGAGGACGCTGTCGTAGGCGTACGGGATCGCGGTCTGCACCCAGTACAGGACCGCGGTCAGACGCTCCAGGTCGGAGTAGCCGTCCGTGGCGGCGGTGAGCGCGGCCGCCACCGCCTTAACGCCGGCGTCGGTGGGATCCACCATGTAGGCGGGCGTGCGGACGTCCGTCTCGGCGTGGCGGACGGTGTCGGCGGCCATGGACGCGGCGTAGCCGGTGCTGGACAGTGTGAGCGTCAGCGTCCGCTGGACCGTGGCGACGGCGTCGCTGGAGAAAGTCACCGGGAAATCGTAGGTGTACGACTGCGTCAGACTGGACGCGGCGAACACGGCCGTCACGGTCGTGCGGGCCGTGAGGTCCACCGTGAGCTCTGCGTCGGCGGACAGCTGCGTGCCGTCCGCGTCCGTCCATCTCACGAAGACGTAGCCGTCGGCCGGAACCGCGCGGTAGACCGCGTCAGGGTACTCGAAGGAGACCGGGACCACGCTGCCCATGGAGGGGTCGCAGACGATCGCGGCGTAGTCGGCGGTCGCGCTGACCGTGCCGGTGCCGCGCCCGTCGTCGTACACATAGAGAAGGCCGCCGCCGACCAGCAGGGCTGCGAGGACGGCCGCGATGATCTTCGCGTTCATGTCAGAGCCTCCGGAAGACCGCGACGATGACGGCCAGCACGATGACGGCCGCGATGACGCCCCAGTACCACGCAGGGCCTGACGCCGTGCCGCCGTCCCCGCCGCCGTCTGCGGTCGGGACCGGCGACGCGGTCACGGTCTGGGTGACGGTGTCGGAGCCGTCGGTGCCGGTGACGGTCAGGGTCACGGCGTAGCTGCCGGGCGCGGCGTAGATGTGGGTGGCATACAGCGACGTCGACGTCTGGCCGTCGCCGAAGTCCCACAGCACGCCGGTGTACCCGGACGAGCCGGCGGCGGTGACGGTGATCGCGTTGTCGAACACCTGCGAGACCGTGACGCAGGCGCTGGCGGACGGCGCCGAGGTGAACGCGAGCTCCAGGGTGTAGCCGGCGTACAGCGTCAGGTCCGCTGTGATCGCCGCAGAGGTGTCAAAAAGCACGGTGCAGCCGGAATCGGTGTACCATCCGGTGAACAGGTATCCGGACTTCGCGGGATCGTCCGGCCAGGTGCCTACGGTGCTGCCGTCGCTGACGGCCACCACCGTCGGGTCGCCGTCGTTCTCCGGCTCGAACGTGACGCTGTGCGACAGCACAGCATAGGTCAGAGTGGTGTGGGACTCGATGACCGTGGACGTGAACACGGACGAATCGGCCCACCCGTTGGAATAGATGGTGGCGGATGCCGATGCATACGGTGTACCGAGCGAGAAACTGCTGGCCCCCAGAGTTGGTTCGGCGCCGTTGAATACGATGGCTGTCACCGAATGACAGCTGTAGAATGCATAGGCGCCGATGGACGTCACATTGCTGGGGATGGTGACTGAGGTCAGAGAGGTACAGTTGTCGAATGCATAGGCGCCGATGGACGTCACATTGCTGGGGATGGTGACTGAGGTCAGAGAGGGACAGTTGTTGAATGTACTGGTACTGATAGTCGTCACACTGTCAGGGATGGTGACTGAGGTCAGAGAGACACAGCTTTCGAATGCACCGGCACCGATGGACGTCACACTGCTGGGGATGGTGACGGAGGTCAGATAGCGACAGCTTTCGAATGCACCGGCACCGATGGACGTCACATTGCTGGGGATGGTGACTGAGGTCAGAGAGAAACGGCCGTAGAATGCACCGGCACCGATGGATGTTATACCGCTGTCTATAACAATGGATGTTATGGATGTCCCATAGGAATACCACGGCGTTGTATTGTAGTCATAGTCGGTCATGGCGCCAGTGCCGCCTATCTCTAGGACACCTGTGGATGTGTCCAAACTCCATGTGGCGCTGGTACCACACGTCCCGCTGTAAGTGTCGGCGCTGGATCCGCCGCTGTCCGCTACCAGGGCGGCCGCCAGGGCCGTCCCGGCCAGGACCAGCACCGCGAGGACGGCCAGGACGGTCCGCTCTTTCCTTCTGTGCTCACAGATCTCCGTCATGGACGGGCCTCTCAGAGCACCGAGCCGAGCGCGAGCGTGTGCCAGCCGAGGTACCAGCAGCCGACGAGGGCGATGATCAGGATGGCGGCCAGGACGGCGGCCGCCAGGTGCTTGGTGTAGGCGGCGATGCCGGCGCAGACGGCGGCGATGACGCCCAGGACGATCAGCAGAGAGTAGTCGGCCCAGAATCCGGCTATGCTGCCGAGGATGCCGGTGCTGTCCGAGCCTCCGTCCGCGGAGACTGTCATGGTGCCGTCGCCGGCGTTGTAGAGGATCACCGACACGGCGCTGCCGCTGTCGTTGGCGGCGGTCACGCGGATCTGGTAGACTCCGGACGAGGCGTAGCTGTGGGCCGCGGTGTACGTGGCCGAGGCGGCCGTCGTGGACGGGATGACGGACTGGATGCCGTCGCCCCAGCTGTACGTGACGGTCTGGGCGCCGGCGATGGACATCGAGAGCGACATCTGGGCGGCGTTGGACGCGGACGCCTTGATCACCGCGCTGGCGGTGGTCGGCGCGGTCGTGAACGCGATCGCCTTGTACACACGGACGGTGACGTCCTTGGTGGCGGTGTCCAGAGTGGTGCCGGACACGGTGCCGGCGGCGGTGACGGTCATGCTGTAGTTGGTGTAGTTCCCGGTGCCGGTGACGGCGGCCGCCAGGAATGCCAGCGTGACTGTGCTGCCGGAGATGGATGCGGTGCCGAGGTCGGAGATGATCAAGGGCGCGGACATGGTGCAGGTCAGCGCTGCAGCGGAGTCGCCGTCGTAGTTGGTGGTGATGTCGTAGGTGACGGTATGCCCGACGTACGTGTAGACGGTGCTGCCGCTCGTTATGGCCAGGTCGTTGTAGGGCGTGAGCGTGATCTGGTAGGTCTCGGTCCGATCGGCTGCGGCCGAGTGGACGGTGACCGTGATCGTCTGGGCGGTGCCGGAGGTGCCGGTCAGCGCGTCGGAGGCGAGCGTGTAGGTGCTGCCGGCCCAGGCACCGGTCAGAGAGCTGTTTACGGTCGCCGCATCGGAGGTGACGGTCAGGTCCGCTGGTCCAGTTATCGTATACGAGGCGGAGAGGGCATCGCCGATGAAGCCGGTGATGCTCTTGGTGCCGGTGATCTCGATGGCCGAGTAGACGGTGAAGTTGATCGTCTGGGTGGCGGTCTGGGTGAGGCCGTCGCCGGTGTACGAGGCGGTCAGGACGGCCGAGTAGGAGCCGGCCGCTGCCGCCGTGCCGGAGAGCACTCCGCCGGTGAAAGTGAGGAAGCCGCCGGAGGGTACCATTGCCGAGCCGTAGGCGGTGATCGTCGCGCCGGCGAGGTTGACGGTCGGCGTGTAGGTGAACGTGTCGCCGACGGACATGGTGATGCCGTAAGTCTGATTGCCGCCGGCTGCCGAATCGTCCGCGACCAGCGGAGAGAGGCAGCAGCCGAGCATGAGAACGACGGCGAGAACCGGGATGACGGCCCGCCGGTATTCCTTGCAAAATTGGAAGTGCATGAAGATGACCTGTGCCGGACGTGTTTGGGGTCCGGCACAGTTTTATTAAGTTGCTTAAATAAATCTATTAACATGCGCAAAAACCTACACCTTGCGCAAAAACAGTTCCTTTATCGCAACCTCCTAAAATCATGCTTTTTCCCCCGAAGTATTTAGTTCGGCGGAGTTTTCGCGCATGGTAGTTTTTGAGTATACGTGAACGACACCATTTATTCTAGTGGTCTGCACGGCGCCTGCGGTCGCGTAGAATTCATCGAGACGCCCCAGATTCTCCAGCCGACGGCGCAGCGTCTCATGGTCCATGTGCATGATCTTGGCAGTTGCCGATATCGAATGGCCGGATGCTGCGCACTGCATGACGAGATCCATGTTGATCAGCACCGGCGCCCTACCGATGGGCTTTCCGGACTTGGTGCCGGTGGCCATCGCCTTCTGCATCCCGGCGCGAATCCGGATAGAATCATCGGCGAGTTCGCGGCTGGCCTTCCATGTACCTACGTAGTCGGCCAGCTGACCGCCGAGAGTTTCCGGAGCAACGGAATCGGTTACATACCGGATGACCACGTGGCGCGAGTGGGCGAAATCGAGCAGCTGCTGCTTGTCGGCAATGTTCCGGCTCAGCCGGTCGTCCTTCCAGGCCAGGATGATGCTGACCTGGTTCCGGAGAATGTAGCCCAGCATCGAGTCGTACTGAGGGCGGTCATGGTCGGCAAGACTGGCGCCGCTCTCCTTATCGACGTATTCCCGCATGGCCTTGACCCCGTTGTCCTTACACCACTGCCGACAGGCAATCAGCTGTATGTCTACGTCCTGTCCTTTGTCAGCGGTAGAGATCCGAGCATAGATTACGGCGCTCATGCCGTCGTACGGAGAGGTCATTGCGATTCCTCCGTATCGTCGACAATCGCCGACATCGGTGCCGCCGACCTGCGCTGCATACCATTAATGCGGTTGGTCGCAGAGTCGAGGTAGACCCTCGCCATCGTGAGGTCGCCGAGCAGGCCGTTTTCCTCTTTAGGACTCGCTGAGATTTCGGTTGGCAGGTGCTGGCGGTCGTCCGCGGGCGGGTTCGGGCCGTATACGGCCGTATACTGCGTCCCGATGCAGAACGAGCGTGATAAGGTCTTAACGTAAGCCGTCAGAGCGTTCCGCAGGAAGGCCTGACGGGTGCAGCCGAGTTTTTTGGCCAGTTGGTCAATCTCGGCCACCTCTTCCGGCAAGATCTTGGCACAGACTACGACCTGCTCGGTCATTGTGCCGCCTCCTCGGAGACGTGAGAGTCGGCGTGGCGGATCTCCATCTCTGCAGCCGACGGATTAATCCGGTATTTAGCCGGCTCAGACTCGACCGGAGCGAGACGGTAAAATGCCCGCAGCGCAGGGGTGAAATCCTCCCGGTATGTCTTCGGGTCGATCTCGGCTGCACTGATTAGCATCGTGACGTCAATCTTGGCCAGATATTGATTCGTCTGTTTCAGTATCCCAATACCGCTCAGCTTCTTCCAGAGCTTTTCGGGCTCCTTCGATAGGAGGTTGAAGTATCCGTTTTTGATGTAGATATTCACAAAGTCGTCCTTCGAAATGGACGCCCCTTCGTAGATCTGACCGCTGCCTGACTTCAGATACTCCTGCGTGAACAGGAGCATCAGCAATTCCTGTGTCGTGTGACCTCTCATTTTCTCACCACGATTTTTTCAGTGTGTCTCTCTCTTTCTCTTTCTCTTCTGTCTGCTGGGTCTATGTCGGCGCCAGACGCTTCGCTTCGCTCCGCGTCTGCCCCGACATAGCCCCCGCTGATGGCCCTCGTCGTTGGACGGTTGGGTCGGTCGGCGGAGAGAAGCACTCGGGGGGCATTTTTTTAAGGGTTCCCCGAAATGCAACTCACAGCCAGCAACTCAACGGCGGCGATTCACCGAGCCTTGAAACACGCGAATGGAAGAAAGAGAAAGAGAGAGAAACACACTGAACCCAAACCTCTCAGTCTCATCTTCCGGACATACGATCTTGCATCCCCGGGGGACATGAACCCCCGGAAGCCCGAAGCTGGGGATGATCGACCTAGCGTCCGCTGAACCGGTGTGAATGGAAACGGTGGAGGGGATGGCCCTCATGCCGCCACCCCATCATCGGCCACCAGAAGCATGGGCGGATCCTGGCGGTCCAAATCCTCTCTGTAAACAGAACGGACGATGACACCCGGCCTTATCTCGACCGGATGGCGCCTGTTGTGACGGCGCACCTCGTAGATGATGAGATTGCGATCGACGTCATCGATGAAGGGGCATCCCGCACACCGCGAGGATAGGGCGAGATCCGGATTCGCGTCTACGGAGCAGTGCAGACCTTCCGCAAAAGGGCAGGACTTCATGCTGCACCCTCCTCCTTGGAATTGATGTCTTTGAAAACTTCGATGAAGTTTTTGGTGCTGGCAATAGGCCCAAAAAGCGGGTTGTCCAGGCTGGCTATACGGACAGAAATCCCCTCAGGCCCGCCAACTCTTATAGCCAGCACGGATTTTTTGAATGTCAATAACTTTCGGGCCGGTTTTTCACCAAGAACCGTCCAGTCCTTTCCTTTCTCTCCTACCCTTCTTGTTATCTTGTTAACTATTCTGTTCAATTACACACTTACACTCAGACATCTGGCTATAATCCAATAATGGAAAAATGAGGAGTTAACAAAATGATTAACATGAAGTTAAGAAATTAACAGTTGTCCCGGTTCTCGCAGATCAAGAAGCCAACCGCCTTTTCAATTCTTTCACTTTGGATACCCGCGCCCGGCGCAATCCTTTCTCCGGCGTCGTGAGTGTTTTCGGCATCCTCGACGTCTCCGGTATCTTTAAGATGAAAAGAATGAAAAACAGGACAGACGCCAGAACACTAGATATTGAAAACCAGGGAGATGACAGGATACTGTCACCCCCTAGATGATTCTGGAAATTGCAGATGTTAATCTGGTTTAAGGATTGTTTTTGGTGTTTGTATCAATGATATTTAACATTTCGAATCTTTCTCTGAGTTCACTGTATTCACCTGGCTGGTTCAAATTATTGTGGCATTTAATGATTTCATCTTGATCGATACTATTCTTATGATAGGCTCTTACGTATTCTGAAAATATACTTGGTATTTTTCCGTTTATGAAATCATTGAAATCATTATAACCGGATTTGTTTTTTACTTTCAAAGCAGCAGCAAAACAGATGATTTCGAATTTATGTTCTGATTCCTTATCATTTGGATATAAGTTGTTTATGCTGACTGCATTAATCAACGATACATACCTGTTAATTTCTCTTAAAGACATATTGAAATAATCGGGTATTCTGTAGGGCCTTCTTATCTCGTATTTGCCATTGAGATATTGTACATATTCCTCTTTATTGAATTCAGGTATATCGATCCTTAGGTCAAAGAAGCGATCAAGGTAACCTTCTCCGTCAAAGTCGTTTCCATAAAACTTTTTTACGGTCTTGGATAAAGATTCAACATCTGTTGAGATTAGAAATACGATATTGTCGTTGTTGAAATAATGCTTTATTGTTTCCAGCAATTTTACAGCGTACGAAGGCGAACACCTGTCCAATTCGTCGATGATCATGAGGAATTTTTTACCGTCACGCAATTCGTCGATGATCTTAGAGACAGCTTCTTTTCTCTTTTCCAATGTGATTGCACCGGAGTCTAATTCCTAAAAAATATCGTTAGATCTTTTTATTTCGACTCCCGTATATTTTTGAATAATACTCTTTGCAGAATATATTAGAATATTTTCCAATTGCTTTTTTATTTCCTTACTGAGCCTAGTCATTGATTTGCGTTCTGAAACGAGGTTCAATAATATTGATTCCAGTGGGTCTTCGTTATCGTCGTTGGCCCAGGCATTGTAATAGAAAACACGATATTTTTTTCTAAATTCATCAACAATGTCAGTGCCTAATTTGGCATATGACTTATCACTCTCATTTATCAATTCTATCTGTTTAACGAAGACTGTCTTTCCCGTTCCCCATGCTCCATTTAGAGATATGGAGGTTGACTTTTCTATACTGTTCAGAATTCTGATTATGTTAAATAATGTCCTGCTTCTTTTGAGAGGATCGTCTTCAATTAGTTTCTCCAGTTGTTCAGATGTAAGGTCCTTGTCTCTGATTATATTAGTCATATTTTGGCCTCTTTCACGGGATTTGCTTCTCCATATGAGCCAGCGATTTAAATGCCTCTACCCCTACTTCGCATGGGCTCGTAAGCTGACTTGAACAGCTTGGGATACGGTGTCTTCTCTAAATCGATGAGAAAAGTATGCTCCGGTGCCCAGGAATGTCCGCCCAGCCCGATCATCACAAACACCTTCACTCTGGTGTCCCTCATGACCTTCTCGTACTGCTTCAGCTGGTAGTACTCGCACCATTGCAATGTTCCGTTGTTAAAAGTGCTAGAACGGAACTTGCATTCAACCCAGAACCCCTCTTTGGTCTTCCGGTCCCTAAAATGATAGTCCGGGGTCTACCACTAACGTGAGTTTCTAACCATGTCCCAACATGCAGCGACGATAAGCTAGAAATTGATGCGACATAATCGACGTGGCATTTGACGGCTGACAGAATCAAAGCCTAGGCAAACATACCGCAACTACAGCTAACATAGGGGGGG